>Ga0268283_1000218_pt1 | contig 49793 bp, 41 predicted proteins | sample saktaG_13_FD_190140 | JGI IMG/M metagenome (GOLD analysis project Ga0268283, IMG submission 190140) | Saline water microbial communities from Sakinaw Lake, British Columbia, Canada - sak_2013_06_06_36m | ecosystem: Environmental > Aquatic > Non-marine Saline and Alkaline > Saline ...
TAATTTTACAAGGCGCCGCAAATTTTTTTGCCCTATTTGTCAAGTAAAATATTTGATTTTTATTATCCTTTTTACCAATTTTCTTTACATGCGATGCATGCAAAAACCTAACCGGACATTACTGATTTTTCACTAAATAAAAATGCCTTCACCCACAGGATAAAGCACACCACCTACTCCTTGCCCGCGATTTTTTCGGCGGGCGTAAAAGCAAAAAATGAGAAAACACCAACGGTATATGTCTTACTGACCGTCTAGTGCCGTCAAATAAATTTGTAGTAAATTGGAAAATGAAAGAATAAGGAATGCCCCGAGTAACGGGGATTGTGGAGATATGATATGATGAGTGCCGTAAATTATCCTATCTGTCATTATCCTTTCCAACCCTTAATTGGAACCACTTCAAAGTGGTCAGGTCTCGCAAGGGTGAAGCAAAACACTATTTTATTAAATATAAGTGTTTATAAACAGAACATTGTTATAAGTTTGATATTAAAGCGAAACATAAGAACTATTACTCATTTGTCAAGTAAAAAGTAGTAATTATTTACTATTGAATGAGTAATTTATACTTTACTACTATTTTACCCCTATTGAAATCGGTTTCATTTCAGAATTTCCAAAGTTTGGAAATTTCATAATTCATCATCATCTATTGATAATGTCCCATAATCATCGTCGGGATTGTCTTTATCCCTCTGGATATGGTCTTGCTCTCGCATTTCCTCCCCTATCTGTTCCGACAATGGACCTATTATCATCCAACTCTGCCAATTTAATCCCTCCCCGAAATTATCCCCACAGTCATTTGTGAAATCATCGCACATTCAGCACCTCCCTTTTTGAACTGCTCTATGTCGGCAATTACCTTGGCTTTACAGCATTCGCAGATAGAATGCGTTATAGCGTCTTTCATTATCTTTGAGCCAGGGCATTCTTTTTCACCAATTTCCATTTGGCACCAAGCACACACTACACGATAAATCATTATACCCCCCAACAACAAAAAAGCGTCCCAAAGCCCGCAGAAGCCCAAAGAGACGCCCTTCGTGTCTATTTGATGATTGTATTTGTTCAGCCAGAACTTCTCACTAACGGCATTACAGTTCGCCCTATGCCACCTTTTGAAGAGTAGTGTATTCTTCCCCTTCAATGTTGTTGTGGATTATCAGATTAAGGACCTTTTCAGTGTCGGACAGGACTTTCAGGCAGGCGGAATGGACGCTTATTTTTAAATGTTCAGCGTATCGCTTGATGTATCGAAAGTTATTGCCAGTGGTGTCCTCTAATGATTTTCCCACCATCTGTGCCAAAGCACACGCCGACAGTTCAGCGACAATTTCTTGTAGCGGGTCCTGGCCCGGTCGGAGATTACCTTTGACGATGTGATGAGCGGCGTGAGCCATTTCGTGGAAGAAAACGCACTCCTGGCTTGTAGCCAGTGCGATTTCCTTCCGGCCCGAAGAATAATACCCAAAATAACTGTAGTTCCCGGGAATTGTCTTGATAGAGATGCCCCATTCATAAGCACGGTCTATTAGCGGCAGGTCCGGCACTTCGATGTTTTGGTATTCCAATGGTTCGCCCTGGGTGTCCTCGACCCTGAACACGGGAGAAACACCGAAGCCCAACAGCCTGAATTGGTTGTCACCAAGGTCATCCTCAACGTGCTTCATATATGGAACCAGAATGTAGAGTGCTTTGGTGCCCTTTTTCACATAACGGTTAGAACGGTTCCACTGGCGGATGCCTCGTGCGTCCATTGTGCCAGAAATGAATACCAAGGTGCGATTGAGAAGGCTCCAATTTGAACAGGGTATTTCTGGAATTGGGAACATAGAATATGAGATGGCTTCGGGTATGTCGCCATTTTCGAAACTGCTAATAATTTTGTCTAGCGTCTCACGTACTTTCTGTGTCATTGGCTCTCTCCTTTCATTGGGTTCTGAAACAGAAAAACCATCTGCCCGCCCGGACAAATGGTCATCATCAATGATTGATACAGTATTTCTGCTAATGCCCGCAGAGACTACAAATGATAGTCAGGTGCTTACCATTGAGAATGGTGATGTTGTTGCCAAGGTTGGTGCCACCGGTGAAGTGATGACCGCAATCAAGGGCGAACTTCTGACCAGCAAGAATTTTTTCCAATAATTGCCTCAATGCGTCTGGCTCTTGATAAAGCCGTTCCTGCTCTTTCGTCATAGTGCCTCCTTAAACGCAAAAAGGGCAGTCCCGGCGGAAAAACCGGAAACTGCCCTCTTTGCTGAATTGAATTGATGATTACGCTATTTTAAGCACCTCAAACGGTAATGATGGTAATACAAGTGCTCATAGTGCCTCTTTTGAACGCAAAAAAGCGACCTATCGAGATGATAGACCGCCTATGGATTGGCTTTATGGGTTGGGGGGTGCTTGAATAACTTCCCGGTGGGAGATGAAGGCTATTTCAAAGGATAAACAGACAAGGCAGAACATTCCGCAATTCCCGCTGTTTTGGGAGTATAGCGGATGCCTGGATGCGGTTTCATAGAAGTGGTGTATAGGTGATGGGAATGGGGGTTAGTGGATAATTCATTTGACAGGCACGATGGCTTTATCATAGGGTTATTTTTGGAAGAATGGGGCAGTAAAATCAAGAAGATGCTGTTGATGATAATTTCTATAGAAAATAGTATTATGCATTAATAGTGTGTGGAGAATTAAAAATATGACTGAGCTGATAGATAAGTTTAAACAAATTTCCAAGTTACAACCGAGAATAAGAGGCACCCGGTTTGAGCGTCTTTTATATGAAATTTTTGAAAATGAGAATATCTTGTTGGAAAAATCATACTTCAGTAAAGATGGTTCTCAACAAATTGATGGTGCTATTGAAATAAATAATCGTATATTCATTACAGAGGTTAAATGGGAAGAAACAAAAACACTTGCTGCCTCAAAGCTTTATTCATTTTTAGGTAAAGTTAATTCAAAAATTGATGGAACTCTTGGTCTTTTTATTTCATACAATAGGCTTGGCAACAACTTTATCAATTCAGTTCGAGCAGGAATAAAACAAAATTGCATCATTATTTATGGTAAAGATAATATCATCCCAATTATCAGAGGGGAAGTATTAATAAAAGATTATATTTGGTACATTTATCAACAAGCTTCTACAAGAAACCGTATATTTATACCTGTTTCAGAGTTTATGATTTTACCCAAAAAATTCGATGATAAAAAAAGCGATTCAAAATGGAATGAAGTTTATGATGCCTTAATTTCTGATGACGACAATGGAGATTTTGAGGTAAAGCTTGATTCTAATTATGACGAAATCGACTTTCTTCCAGAAAAAACAATAACACTGTATCCAATACTTCAAAGAAACAGAACGGTAGTAAATAAACTTAATTTCTTGGTTGATACGATAATTGATAAAGACCGAGAGCCTTTTTATCAGTCGTTGGTTAAGAAGCTTAAATCTTTGCATTGGCTGAAGTATGCCGATGAGACTCTATTGAACAAAACAAAGAATCTGTCAAAATTAAACCAAAAACAAGCTGATATAATTGCATTAAAAGCTATAGAATATTTAAGAGAAAATTATGGACAATGGGAAGAGGAAAACAAAGCATCACTTGTATTGGATTTCCTTTTTGAGCATTTATCGCCAAAAATAGTAAATGAAATTTATTGTGCTTATGCTGAAATATATTGTGACTCTTCCAGGAAAAGCCATTATCCACAAAAGATGTTTGCTGAAAAATTGTTTTCTATAATTGATTCCACAGACCGATTTAAAAAAATTGAAAAAGAACTATCTGAATTAATGAGCCAATACAAAGTGGATGAAAGAATATTCAGCGATGATACGGACGAGGCAAACAAAAAGTATGTTGTTCGGAAAATTAAACAGAAATTTTCTAAAATAATTGATGATGCAGGCATTAAAAATATAAATTCAAAATTAGGAAAAATGTATGATATTGCATAACAAGGTTAATTCAACCTACGCAAAAAGCCGCACGGCTGCTTAGCAACGTTATCCCTTCCTTCAGCATTGGACGGTCCGGAAACATTAACAATACCTACACTACGCAAAAAACGGTGGCTGGCTGGTAAAGCCGCTTACAGGAATGGTGTCAGACGGTTGGGCGATGCGGAGATAGAAATGGGGGGGGCTATAAAATACCGAATGCGGATTTACCCCCTGTCTCATATTCAGGGACCCGGGGGCTGTAATCCTGACGGCTTTTATATGATGACCACGATGAAATCGTTTATTGATTTAGGACGACGCTGTCCAAAAAAGGTTTTCCATCCCATATAAACCGTAAATCCTTTTACGATACCATGCCCGGCTATTATATAATCAAGGCTCATTCGCATATATCGATTTGATTTCATACGGTTGAACACACAAATATTTCAAGGTTAAACAATCAGAAAAGCCCCATTTTTACATATTGCACTTCATCACGTGGAAATGGGTCGCCTTCTTTCCACCCTTCTTCCTTCAAGTCTGAAATGATATGCTGTTTTGCTACTGCACCTGCCTCTTGACCAAAAAGCCTGATTACTTCATTTATTCCTGCCTCATGATGTCGAAGGCGACGGTGTCGCATTTTATACAGTTCATTACTGTGGAACTCATCAAGCCATAAATGGACTTCTTCATAAGGTTTCCCAAATAATTTTGTCGATTCATTGCAGTGGTCTTCAAATTTGGACATATTAACAAAGCCTTGCGAGGTCGTTCAATTTCTGGCAGCGATTTAGACTGACCGTTTTCTCAATGTATTATGGTTTTTAAAGACAACCTCTTGACTTATCGTGTATATGTATGTTCTTGTTTTACTTCAATGGAGGGTACATTATACCTTTTCCGGAGATCTTCAATTTCAGCCTTCAACCCACTGATATATCCGGCATAAGTATGGATTTTATCATAGAACTCCATAAGAAACCCTTCTGTATCTATATCTTTTTTATCACTATTCAGAAACTTTCGCAAAGAATTAGCCAGTTCTGTTGTTGGTGGTTCTTTGTCTTTAATTATTCGTTTAAGCATATCTTTTGGAAATGTGATCAATTCATGTTCGGTTTCTTTAACCGCTTTTTCCTTCTGACTATTTTTAAACTCATTGAAGGCTTTAAACATATTGAACAAGTGGATAGCACGGGACTCATCTTTCAATGTCATAATATTTTCTTGTGGATCTGGTGTCTTTGGGGAGTAAATCACCACATTATTTACTTTATCTCCTAAAACACGTTTTTTCCACTGTTTGAATGTTTCACCTTCCTTGAATTCAGGGACTTTTTTAGAACGTGGGTTGCCCTCAAAATCAACTAGTAAAGAATGTGATTTTAGAATGTCGAAGCAATATTTTTCTTTTGATGGCATGTGTCTTCCTTTACAGATTAATAGAGTTATAGACTTAACCTCATAAAATTCGGAGTTCAGATTTACTTATATGGAGATTAATATTGTTCCGGATGTCACTTATCCTGAACATGCAATTCCCGCAATAATAATTTGCACCAATTTTATTATGTTCCCAAGGGTCATGATTATCGCCAAACCCGAAATATTGATACAAGCATATTCATTCACAAGAACGCCAATGAAATCATCATGAAATGCTGTGCGGTATGAAGTTGTAGCAGCGAGAACAAAAGCCTAACCATATATACGGTCAGGCTTTTTGTTATTATTACAAGGCCATTTCAGATGTATTTCAGGCTAGTTATTGCCACAGATACCGTATTGATTGCCACACACAATGGCTTTCAAAGTGTAATCTCTATCATTCTGTAATCATTACTATTTTATATTATTTGCCGTTTTGTGACAGTTTTTAGGGCGAACTGTAATTACACTGTCACGGGTGCCTGTGTCAGGGAATTTTTAAATGTAATCGAAATGACCGGCACCGAACAAAAATTACGCTGATTTCAAAATTTCCAAACTTTGGAAATAATAATTTGATTGCCCATTACACCGCGTCAGCCATCTGTGCCAGTCCTTGGCTGTTGTTCATCGGCTGATTTAACGGGTCCATCTACGGCAGAAATTATTTCATTACACTTGTCCAACTCCGCATTCAAATCCTCAATGGCCTTTACAAGGGAATTTTTACGCTTTTCTGCTCTTTCCTTGTATTTATTTTTCTTAACGGTATCCATTACCGCAATTTGTTCTTTGCTCGGCCAGTCTGAACCTGATATCCCTTTAATTTTCGCAATTCTTTCCAGCAGGTCTTTTATAGAAATATTACCTTCCGGAAGTTCTTTTATCAATCCGAGTTTAGCAGTATGCCATTGTTCATCTTTATTGAGGTAGGTCAGATAGATTTTTTGTGATAGGTTCAACTGTAAATAATCTATATCGTTTTTAAACGCTCTATCATCAACAGCAAGATTAACGGCATTGTAAAACCAAGATTTTGATGGGGCATTGCCTCTCTTTTGAAGCTCTTCCAGCATCGCATTGAGTGATGCCCCTTTTACTTTAAGTCCTTTTTTAGCTTTGTCATAATCCCCACCATAGAAGTGTTTGATAAGACAATGACCCACAGCCACATTGTTCTTGTGGTTTTCATCAATGTGTTTCATCAGTTCTTCGATGGCTTCATTAACAACTTTCTTATCAGCCACTTCCTCGGGGATATCGACCGTTTTACACCCAACCAAGCCCGCTATGGCTTTGGCGACCTTAATCCCCGTTTTTCCAATATCCCAGCCAACCCGAACGCCTTCTTTGGCGAATTCCAACTGGACGGATTTAACACTAGCAAACTTGCCACCAATAATTTTGAAATACTGGTTCATATTGTTTTTACTGGCACCACGATACTTTTTTGAATTCTCGTGGGTCTCGACGCTGGAAATACCATTTTCAGTAAGAAGACCAACAAATTGTTTGGACTTATCAGCATCCATAGACGTGCCATTGCCAGTGCCTTGACCATAACCAACCAGGCACTTGGCATTACCGTAATTCATTTCCTGTGCTTCCTGGGCAAGGTTTTCGTCCTTTATACCGTGTATCCAGAATACGTAAGTGTTTTTTGGGTCGGTAATTTTCTTGGTAATTTCTTTGGTGAAGGTAGGATGTGCCTTTGCGTGTGGAATGTAATTCAGGTCTGCCAATCTCTTATCGTTGAAATCAGGCTTACCGTATTCACCTGTTTTTTCATCCTTTATAGGTTTTCTGAATACCTCGTTGATGATGGCATTACAACCAAGCCATTTCTGAATAGCCCTTGCCAATTTTCCCGCGTTGTCGTCATCATCCATCACACCGTGCGGAGCGATAAGCAGAATGTTTTTGTTGGTCTCTCCGGGAATGACTTCAATATCTTTCTTTGTCTCCGTCATACAGCCCCCTTTCAAAATAAGAATTATAGTGTTAAATCTGGAACATAGATAAAGATATGGTTCTTTTTGTATTATCGGTTAATAATTTCAATACTTTAACGTTTTTTTAATAATAACAATATGTTGTGGTGTTGTTCGGGGACAATACAAGATATAGTGGTTGAGTGTAAGCGACGCTAAAATATACGATGGTTAAATACGTGTTGTTTGGTTGGGGGTATGGCTGTTGGTGGAATGATTTCTGTTGGGGGGGTGTAATGTTCAGATTGTATGCTCATTTAGTGGGTTGGATGACGGCTTTTTAGATGGCTTTTGACGGCTCTAAACGGCTTTCGGTGGTGCTAATATGCTGTAAATATAGGTGGAATACGCTCAAGCACAGCCTCTCACGCCGGAAACACGGGTTCGATCCCCGTTGGGACCACCATATATAATTAATAATTACAGTAAGTTAGAATATGATAAACGCATAACAGGCTTTCCAGCCCCCTAAATTACAGCCCCAATAAAAAAAGCCGCTTCCCGATCTCCAGGTAGCGGCTTCGTCATTTCATGGTCCAATCGGTTTTTCTTATTAGCGGGCCAGGACTTCATCAGTGCTCGCCGCTGGCCATTTCAGATCCATCTAACGGTCCCGGGCCATAGCCCGAGACTCAGCTCTAAATATGTCTATTTTAGAAATCTTTAAAATCGATCTCATCCATGGGAATAATATCATTGGGACGAATCTCTTTGGACTGGTGGAACACTATGGTTTTCCCCTTTGCAGGGTTTTTCGAGATGGCCAGCGCTTTTCGAGGTGCTTGCGCTTTAGGGCGTCTGACGACGATGCGGGAACTCTCGGTTGTCACTTAGGCATTTCCGCTCACCACTGCAGACAGTTCGTGAACAAAAGCCTTCATCTCTTCGGCCTGCGCGTTCAATTCTTCAGAGGCCGATGCGGATTCCTCAGCGGTTGCGGCATTCTGCTGGGTGACATTATCCATTTCCGTGACCGCGATGTTCACCTGCGCGATGCCCTGCGCCTGTTCAGTGGAGGCGGCCGCAATTTCAGCGACCAGTTCGCCTACTTTTACGGTACTGCCTGACACTTCTTTAAAGGCGTCGTTGGTGGTTATTACCAACGCGGTTCCCACCGTGACTTTTTTCACGGTGCCCTCGATCAATGCCGCAGTGTTTTTGGCGGCATCCGCGGCGCGCATGGCCAGGTTTCTCACTTCATCGGCCACAACCGCAAACCCTGCGCCGGCTTCCCCGGCCCTGGCTGCTTCAACCGCTGCGTTCAGAGCCAGAAGATTGGTCTGAAAAGCGATTTCATCGATGGTTTTGATGATTTTGGAGGTTTCCTCGCTGGCTTTTGAAATTTCCTGCATGGAGGCAGTGAGTTGGCCCATGGACACATTGGCTTTATTTACCACCTGGTTGGCCTGTTTCATCAGGGAATCGGCCTGTTCGGCGTTGCTGGCGTTCTGTTTGGTCATGGAGGACATTTCCTCCAGAGATGCGGAAGTCTCTTCCACGGAGGCAGCCTGCTGGGAAGAGCCTTCGGCCAAGGACTGCGATGCGGACGATACCTGACCTGCCGCGGACGATACCTGGTTCGAGGCTTCTGTCAGCCCACTGATGACCCGGTTCAGAGGTTTGACGATGGAACGGCGCATGATAATGCCAAGCGCAAGAGTAAAAATGACGCTTCCGATCATGATGGCCATCATGATCAGGGATAAATGGTGTATCTGACTCTTAGAGATACTTTCGATACTCTGTGAATGTTTTTCCACGATTGGTCTTATTTCACCCAGGATGCCTTGCACATCTCTCAAATGCTGACTTGTATCCGTCCCGTAAAAGTCGATGGCCTCCTGGCGGAATTCCTTGCCTTTCTTGAGAATGCCTTCTATGGCCTGAGCTGATTTGTGCAATTTTCTATGAGCATCTTCTATCTGAGTTAAAAAGGTTTTTATCTCTGGCACTTCCTCTTCGGCTTTATTTCGATCATCGCCATAGTACCATTTCCCGAAGGCGCATTTATGCTCATCAGTTTCAACACCCAAAGAAACCAGGTTCTCATCCATCTGAAACTGGCCGACCTTCCGCGCCCAGTTCAGGTGGTCGATTTCCTTTTGCAACAGTTGTTTGGTCACGCTTTCGGAATATGCAACCCTTCCAGAAGTCCTTTCAGACATATTAAGGCTGAACAGCCCGATCATTCCGACGATCAGCACCAAGACGCTCACCATCAGGAAACCTCCAATTATCTTCACACTCAAACTAACGTTTTTCATTATGGATCAGTCCTTTACTGATTATTAGCGGCAATAACTTTAAATGTGGTTTCTCAAGTTGAGAAACTTATAAATCAATATTGTTCAGGAAATATTAGAAACATCCAAGTTTTTTTGCCAACCCATCGCAAGTTAAATCATTCATCGTTCTCATCCAAGGAAATGATGTAACCGGAATGAACCACTTCGGCCCGTTGAGTGTCAATGTTTCTCCCTTTGAAGGTTTATTGACATTGGATAACGCCTTTTTTCTGACTGCCTGCATGTCCACCGACTTTCGGACGTCTGAGCGCGGCAGAAAGGCACTGGACTTGTTCCTCGGATGGTTATTTCAAATTCTTTTGATGCAGTTACGCAATATCGTCGGCACCCAGCACCCGATCAATATCGAGGAGAATCTTGACGCCTTTTCCGATCTTGGCCATCCCCAGAATATAATCCGTGTTGAGTTTCGTCCCAAAAGCCGGGGTTTCCTCAATGACGTCGGCCTTGATACTCAGTACCTCGGAAACCGAATCCACCACCACGCCGATCATTATATTTCCAGTTGTTCCCGCCATCTCCACCACGATGATGCACGTACGTTCCGTGTAATGGGTTCCATTCCGAATCGACGTCGAAGGTCCAGCACCGGTATCACCTTGCCCCGAAGGTTGATGACCCCCTTGACAAATTCGGGCGTCTGCGGAACGGTGGTGATAGGCATCAACCCGATGATCTCTTTAATCTTCAGAATTCCGATGCCGTATTCTTCATTTGCCAGACTGAAGGTCAAGTATTTCCCTTCCCTGTCGGCCATGGCATGCACGGCCTGATCCATCACTCGCGTATATTCTTCCATTTTGTTCTCCATATTAATGTTTGTCATTGCGGCGTCTCTAAGTACGCCGCAATATATGTCGAAAATTAAAAATCTTTAAAATCACTCTCATCCATGGGAATAATGTCATCGGGATTGACCTCTCTGGACCGGTGAGGTGACAGCGCTTTCCCTCTTGTGGATTTTTTGGCAACGGCTAATGCCTTGCTTTGTGCCTGTCTGCCATGCACAGTTGGTTTCAACGAGGGCCTGACGGTGTTTAAACGTCCCTGAGATGCAGTCACGCTTCCCCCCACGATGGCTACCAGTTCATTGACCATGCCTTTCATCTGTTCTGCCTGAGCATTCATTTCTTCCGAAGCGGACGCTGACTCCTCGGCGGTGGCGGCGTTTTGCTGGGTGACCTTTTCCATTTCGATGACGGCAATATTCACCTGTTCGATTCCCTTGGCCTGTTCGCTGGAAGCGGCCGCGATTTCACCGATCAGATCTCCGATTTTGGCGGTGCTCTCCGCGACACGGGAGAAAACCGCGTTGCTCCGGTTGACATGCTCCGAGCCTTCCCGGACTTTTTTAGAGGTTCCTTCGATCAGGTTAGCGGTGGTTTTGGCGGCTTCGGCTGCCCGAAGCGCCAGATTTCTCACTTCATCGGCGACAACGGCGAATCCGGCCCCGGCTTCCCCGGCCCTGGCTGCTTCAACCGCTGCGTTCAGGGCCAGGAGATTGGTCTGAAACGCGATTTCGTCGATGGTTTTGATGATTTTCGAGGTTTCATCGCTAGCTTTCAGAATGTCGGACATGGAAGAGGTCAGCTCAGACATGGATCTCGATGCCGTCTGAACGCTGTCGCCGGCCTCCTTCATCAGGGCATGGGCCTGGCCGGAATTATTGGCGTTCTGCTTGGTCATGGAAGACATCTCTTCCAGTGAGGAAGAGGTTTCTTCGATGGAGGCCGCCTGTTCCGATGAACCTTCGGCCAAGGTCTGGCTGGCTGAAGACACCTCTCCGGCTGCGGTGGCCACCTGGTCCGCGCCTTCGTTGAGTCCTTCAATGATCCGATTGATGGGCTTTGAAATACTGCGACTAAAAAACCAGATGGCTGCCAGAGCGATCCCCAGAAAAACGACGGATATCAGGATCATGGCCTTTCGCAGGGCAATGACGGATTCCATGAATTCACTCGTCGGCTGGGTAATGCCAACGCTCCATCCGGTCAATTCGACCGGGGCAAACCCGGCTATCTTTTCGACGCCTTCGAAGTTATAGGATTCAACGTCAGTCTGATGTGCCATCATTTTATCCACAAAAGACTTCATCTCCTTTATGGTTTTCAGATCGAGTGTAAGAATGTGTTTGGGGTTGGGATGGACAATAATGATGCCGTCTCGATTCACCATGAAGGTATATCCGGTCTTTCCGATCTTGACGGCCAGTATCTTTTCAGCCAGAAAATCGGTTTTGAGGACAATTGCCAAGGCTCCCACGAACTTTCCTGAAGCAGAGAGAATCGGAACGCAAATGGGTACCACCGGATTTCCGCTTAGTTTGGATTTTACCGGAGTTGACACTTCGATCTTGTTGGCTTTGGCATCCAGAAAATATTGCCGGTCCTTTACGGAAATCCCTTTAGTGCTTCCACCCGTGCTGTCGGCGTAAATGGTGCCATCCGCATTGCAGACATACATTGTCTCATAATTTTCTCCAGTCTGCTTCATGGTATTGGCCAGTTGTCGTTCAAGCTGCTGAATATCCACTGCTGAATCCGCAATGCCTGCTTCAACTACTTTGGAGGCCACATCGATGGTGGTGTTGCTAACAGCCAGATCCTTGGCAATCTTGATTTCCTCCTGCAGAGCCATCTGGGTTAAACCCGACAGACTTTTGGCAATGTTGATAATGTTTTGTTCATTCGTTACCTTCAAGTCATTGGACAAGCGAATGTCCGAATAGAATGCCAATGCCAGAAGCGGCAACATTACGCACAACATGCCGCCTGCAAGTAGTTTGAAATTAAGACTTCGTTTTTTCATTGTTCCTCTCTTTTACATGGGTTTTTGGCTGCAGTCGGTGCCGATGATTCTGGCGACTTCAGCAACTATGGACAGGTTGTCCGATAATAAAGCTTGAAACCTTGGAAGCACCGAACATCCGATTGAGCGGGAATGCTCGGAATCATTGGGCAGGATCGTAATGATCTTGCGATCCTGAAGCTGAGGTCGCATCTCATTGAGAAATTCCATATCCATCATGTCCATTAATAAAAAAACAAATAAGGCCTCATCGGCGCGCATCTTGAACATCACTTCCCGCAACGCATGACTGCTTGTGATAACTTGAAATGGCACTGTCATCTGGCCCAGTGCGTTCATCAGATGCTGGCATGCGGGATGCGCGATGGTTTTTGTAAATAGAATTAGTTTCAATGATTCAGTTCCTTGAGTTGATATACAGCAAGAAAAGTGCCAAATATGATAAAAATTTTGAATAATTATTTAAACCAATGATATCAGATAGCTAATTTAATATCGAAATCAAGCAGGATTGGCGGAAGGTACGGTTGTCCAATAAAAATGGATTTCATGGGGAACCGATGCTGCGATTCCAATTATTTTGGACTTTATGCAGATTTGTCTGCCGGTGGGATCTAAGAATGATATTTGAGGTAGTTTGTCTGAAAGTTTTCTGGGCGCGTAGAATGCCGGGTAAATGAATGGATTTCAAGTCCGGCAGTTATGATCTTGGCATAATGAGTGATCGCGATATTTAAGCAATCTTACCATCAAGCACTTCTCGAACGGTATTCGCCAAGTCATTTAGAGTGATCGGTTTCATTAGCACTTTGCTAATGCCAATTTCCGCTAACATGTTGGCATTGATCCACGTACTGAATCCACTGCAGAGAATTATCGGAATATCCGGACGGATTTTTTTAATTTCTTTTGTCAACTTTTGACCTATCATTTTCGGCATGTTCATATCGCTAATGATCAGATCGTACTTTTCAGGATGCACCCGGAATGCTTCAATAGCGTCAAAGGGACTTGCCCTGGTTTCAACCAGATATCCTAACCCTTCCAACAGTTCTTTGCCGATATCTATCAAAAACTTTTCATCATCAACAAAGAGAATACACTCTTTACCGGTTGGCAAGAGGCCGGGTTCCATTACTGAATGACCAGATGCAACTTCGTCAATTGGGAGAAAGATATGGAAAGTTGTCCCGACACCGGACTTGCTGTAAACTTTTATTCCTCCTCCATGATCCTTTACGATCCCATGAACAGTCGAAAGCCCCAAACCCGTGCCTTCTCCGAATTGCTTGGTTGTGAAATATGGATCAAAAATCCGGGCAATTGTGTCTGGTTCCATACCATGGCCGGTATCGGTAACAACAAGTTTCAGATACTCTCCCGGACTCATATCCGGATAGTACGATGAGTCATGAATGCTGATGGTGAAAGGGACAAGATCCACTTGAAGTCGGCCGCCATTATTTTTCATGGCATGGCATGCATTGGTAAAAAGGTTCATTGCTATCTGGTGTATATGTGTTTCGTCGGCAAACACGGCTCCTAAATCCGGTTTGATGTTTTGAATAATTTCAATGGTTGAGGGAAAAGTTGCCCTCATGAGTATTAAGGTTTCATGGATAACTCTGCTGATATCTATGGGCTTCTTTTCCGATTTACCCTGTCTGCTGAAAGCAAGTATCTGTTGCACAAGATTCTTTGCACGCTCACTGGCCAAACAGATCTGATCGATGTATCTTCGCAAATTGGGATCTTCCGAGCATCTTAGTAGTGCCAATTCAGCGTAGCCATTGATGGCTGAAAGAATATTGTTGAAATCATGTGCGACACCACCGGCAAGTGTCCCAAGTGATTCCATTCTCTGTGCATTGCGAAGATGAGCCTCGATCATCGCTTTTTGCTTTTCATCATTCTTTTGGCTGGTGATATCCCGAACAAAAGTAATGGAATATTTGTTCCCTTCAAATTCGAGTAAATTGGCCGTGATTTCAACGGGGAATGTCGTGCCATCCTTTCGGCGATGGGTCGCTTCGAAAGTGATAACACCCTTTTCGAGAATTTTTTGCCACAAATTATTCAAATCCTCGACGGATACGAACGGATCAATATCGATAATTCTCATTTTGCACAGTTCTTCGCGGCTATATCCCAAGCTCTTGCATGCCTGTTCATTGACGTTTAAAATCTGTTCACCCATTCCACTCCGGAAGATGGCAATAGATGCTTTGTCAAAGGCAAATTGAGTCAGACGAAGTGCTTCTTCAACTCGTTTTCGTTCAGTGATATCCCGGACAAAGGAAATGGCAAACCGTTTGGTTTCAAATTCGAGTAAATTGGCCGTGATTTCGACGGGAACAATCTTGCCATCTTTTCGACGAGGGGCCGCTTCGAAAGTTATGGAGCCGACATCGCACATCTTCTGCCACTTATCATGCCAATTCTCGATGGACAAGGTAGGATCAATGTCAAATACGGACATATTCAGCAGTTCAGACAAAGAGTACCCGAGCTTTTCGCAAGCAATATGGTTGGCATACAGAAAACGGCCATCCGCGTCAAACCGGAAGAAAGAAACCGATGTTTGATCTAAACAGAATTTGGCCAGTTCGGCCTCTTGATCGTCTCTGCTCTGTGGGGCTGTATGTATAATCATTCGCATTGTTACTCCATTGCTAAGTCTGTATCTGGTTTATGCTACGCCCAATTTCTTTGCTGACCACAAATAAAAGAAAGGCCCCTGCGAACTGTTAATTACAGGGGCCTTTAAATATTTTGCTTTTGACTACTTCAGGCGTTCTCACCCCTTTTTCATACAAGTAGATTTGGACATGGCACAATCGAGGTTATCAAATTTTATTAACCCTTAGCAATTTCTTGATTTTGATCGGAACAAGGGGGCTATCGCAAACAGCCGAACGAAGGGCTACAATCAGCTCTGAATCAAGAACTGGCTTGAGTTTTAATTCGCCTTTTTCAACCTTATTTATCAGGTTCCTTGTTGTGTATTCATGGACTTCGTTACAATCTATAATGGTATGTCTCGGAAAACCAGAGTATTGAGCAGGGGATATTTCCAGCAGTGTACTGAGTGGACAATTGTGCCGCCTTCTCTTCACCTTTTCAATACGAGACGAACCGCACACCAGCGCCAGAAACTTGTCTGATAAAGGGTTGTGATTAAGAACTACAAAGTAATGAGGTTCTGACGATGAAAACGAGGGTTCGGGGAAGTAATAAACTGCGCCTGGTTTAAGGGTTAATTTGATCTGGAAATCAGCACGTATTTCGATCAACTTGATTACCCAAACAATAAATTGGCAATCTTCGATTTTTCTTTAATCATATCCGCGATAACTTCTTTGTCTTCTGCTGTCAAATCGCAACACGGATCATGACCGCTTGTCGGATCGCACAGAAAATCAATATAATCCATACGGACATTTGTTCCACTTTCGAGAGTGAGTTCGTGTCTTTTCCATTCCGGATAATGATGGGTAACCTCGGCAAGGGTGAATGCATCAAAGCTACCGAAATGATCCCACACATAATCAAGGGCTTCTATTTCACTTTCCGAGAAAACATCCGTGTCAACCGGGTTAATTGAGCAATAATCGTAACGAGGTATCGGCTTAATAAAATTCCCAGCGTATTTCGCAGTTTTTGAACCAAGAAAATCCGACATCTCCGCGATATCTTTCACGCCTGATGCAACGGGGCCATATTCCATGGCAAGGTATTCATCGTTTGTAATCGGCCGTCCATATTTTCTTAAATGATACCTATCAGAGAAAAATATCAACTTGAGCGCCTTCATCTTATTGATTCTTCCGCCGGATTTGAGCGCAAGGTAGTTTAGCGCTTGCGTTGCGGTTTCATATTTAAATGTAAGATGGGTGCACATATTCGTTTCTCTTGCCTTTGGGGTATATCGTGAAAGCAGGATAATTTATTATCCTATTATCAAGCTATCATTTATTAACAAATTGTCAACTGTTTTCCCGAAATTTCCCGTTTTCATAAAACGCTTTCCAGCCTGTTATTTTCTTCCTCGGCGTTGGCGGTGACAGCATCGCGGTCAGCGTCATTTCAGGCTCCAGCGCTCTATCCCGAGACTCAGTAGCGGCACCATGCCCGAAATTCTCCCGGCGTGATCCGCCGGCATTTTAGGGTCCGGACACTTGAAGCTCCAGCGGCCGCCTTTAAGCTGAGTTACGGCAGACATTAAAAATACGGTCGCATTGCTCGGCACATCTCTTTTCCAGATCAGATCCAGTGGATTATCTCTTTCCCCTCGGTCCTTCTCATCCTGGACAATGATCCTGCCGGGCAAAAAGCAGCAACACAAATCGCCGCAAAATTAAAAACCTATACGAAAACCATTATCCATCAACTGACCGATGTCTTGGAACCCGAAGATCTGTCCGATGATCAACTCAGATCCATTGCAAAAAACTATTCTTTCTTTTCTTACGAACTTTTTTATCTGCTCGAATATCGGCTCATTTATGTTGTGTACAAAAAGAGCATCGCTTGTTTTATCGATGACGGTTTTATCCAGCGCCATCCTGATTTTGTTGCAGGTCTTTTGAAATTCATAGCTTTTGATATTTATTTCGAGCTCGTCTAAAAACGATATGATGTTATTTTTGCTTAATGGACCAATCTCATTTCCTGAGAGGACCTCAACGGCGTCAAGATTTAAACACATTCCGGTATAGGTAAAATTTGCGCCGCCTGCGAAGACGGTGAGCCCACCATTTTCATCAACGGAAAAATAAAGCTTGGGGTGAAATGCATAGGGAAAATTGTTTATCTGGAAAAGATAATATTCTGTGCCTACGCCATTTAATGAAACGGTCTCATCAAATGATTCTTTAAGGGCTAATGCTGATGTGACAATGCTAATTTTGGTATCAAATTTTTTCTTTAGCTTGCTTAACAGCTGTTTTTCAAGGTAGCTCAACCCCAAGGTGTATGAGGTTATAAGAAGTGTGCTTGGTTTTACCTCAAAATATTTGCTTAGCAAATGGACAGGCTCGATAGGTGGTTTTTCCATGTCCATTATCGCCTCGGTTGGTATAGGAAAATATTTTTGTATAAGAAAATAATCAATATAGAACGCGACCATCTTTGCTAAATTGAAATATTCAATCAATAGTGCAGTACAATGTTTCAGAATCGCTTGTCAATGGTTCGCTCCCCGTTGCCGCCTGTATCCACTTCCAGAACAAAAATACCGCCTTCCCAAACATAAGGCTGCACATTATAAGTGTTTCACTTCTTTACCGGCATTTAGTGATATTTATTGATTTGCATAATGCTTGACGCTCTGTTAATCAATAATGTGCTGTTATTGCGAGGATAATAAAATCGGAATGAAAAATATCATTCTGCTCGGTGATATAAATCCCGTCATCATTGCCAGGCATCTGGACGAACACGATCCCGCAGCATTTCGGACCAGCGTTGCCAGTCAAGGAACCAAATGATTCGACTCGAAGACCTTCAGCCAAATGCTGCGATCCGCGGACTCCTTCCGGATTCTCTGATCACGGTTGTCAGCGTGCAGTGGTTTGGCACAGAGGCCCTTGAACTTACCTACAAGACACCTGCCGGCAAGGTGGCGAACGAACTGCTCTATCGAAACGACGAACAACGTCTCGATCTTGTGGAACAGGGCCGGCCCTGGAGTTTTGATGGAGACGGAGCCCTGTTCCGCCTGGTTTCCGAAGCACACCGCATCCGCCTGGCACACCTTTTCGATCCTGTTCTGGCCGTCCACACTTCGCTGGTTGACCCGTTGCCGCACCAGATCACGGCGGTTTATGAGTCCATGCTGCCACGGCAGCCGCTACGCTTTCTGCTTGCTGATGATCCGGGCGCTGGCAAGACCATCATGGCGGGTCTGCTGATCAAAGAGTTGATCGCCAGAGGCGATTTGCAGCGATGTCTCATCGTCTGTCCGGGCAGCCTTGCCGAGCAGTGGCAGGACGAACTTTACCGCCGCTTCCATCTGCCCTTCGAAATTCTTACCAATGACAAGCTTGAAGCCGCTCGCACCGGCAACTGGTTCCTTGAGAGTAATCTGGTCATTGCCCGGCTGGACAAGCTTTCCCGAAACGAAGACGTGCAGCAGAAGCTTCAGGTGCCGGATTGTCGATGGGATCTCGTGGTTTGTGATGAGGCGCACAAGATGTCGGCCACGGTTTTCGGCACCGAAACGAAATACACCAAGCGCTACCATCTCGGCCAGCTTCTTTCCACCCTTACGCGGCACTTCCTGCTGATGACGGCAACGCCGCATAACGGCAAGGAAACGGATTTCCAGCTTTTCATGGCACTGCTTGACGGTGACCGTTTCGAAGGACGATTCCGTGACGGGGTACACGTTTCAGACGTCTCGGACCTGATGAGACGGGTGGTCAAGGAGAATCTGCTCAAGTTCGATGGCACCCCGCTTTTTCCGGAGCGCATCGCATACACCGTTCCTTACAAGCTTTCGGACGCCGAAGCCCATCTTTACAAAGCGGTCACAGACTATGTTCGCGAGGAGTTTAACCGCGCCGAGGCCCTGAATAACGGCAATCGGGTCGGAACCATCGGTTTTGCGCTCACGATCCTGCAGCGGCGGCTGGCTTCTTCGCCGGAGGCGATTTACCAATCTCTGCATCGCCGTCGCGAACGGCTGGAAAGCCGGTTGCGCGAGTTGGAAGTGCTTCAGCGTGGGGGAAGCGTGAATCCGGATAATTTCTCTCGCGATTCCGAAGATATCGAGGATCTTGAAGATGCACCAGAGAACGAGGTCGAGGCTGCCGAAGAAGAGATTCTCGATCAGGCCACTGCGGCGCGAACCATCACCGAGTTGAAGGCGGAGATCGAGACCCTGAAAAATCTGGAGTCGCTTGCGCTTGCAGTTCGTCGCAGCGGTGCGGATACCAAGTGGATGGAGCTGCCAAGTCTTTTATGTGAGATTTTCACCACCGCCGCCATCGCCAACTGTGTGTCTGATCCGGTCTTACCCTACGGCGCCGGTGAAATTCCGCGGCCCACACCTTCGCCTCACCAGAAACTGGTTCTTTTCACCGAGCACCGGGATACGTTGAATTATCTTCAAAGCCGCATTACCGCACTGCTCGGAAGTCAGGAGTCCGTGGTCATGATCCACGGCGGCATGGGCCGCGAGGAGCGAATGAAAGCGCAGGAATCTTTCAAGCACGACCCGGAGGTGAAGGTACTGCTTGCCACGGATGCCGCGGGCGAGGGCATCAATCTCCAGCGTGCACATCTGATGGTCAATTACGATCTGCCGTGGAACCCCAACCGCATCGAACAGCGTTTCGGCCGCATCCACCGCATCGGCCAGACCGAAGTGTGCCATCTGTGGAACCTGGTGGCTGAAGAGACCCGCGAAGGGGATGTATATCACAGGCTTTTGGAAAAGCTGGAGCAGGCCCGCCAATCCCTCGGTGGCCAGGTATTCGACGTTCTCGGCAAGCTTCAGTTCGAGGGCAAACCGCTGCGGGATTTGCTGATCCAGGCGATCCGATACGGGGATCAGCCTGAGGTTCGGGCCCGCCTGACAACGGTGCTGGATCATGCGCTTGACCGCGGACAAATTCAGGACCTGCTGGAAGACCACGCCCTTGCCGTGGATGCCATGGACGCAAGCCGCGTCCACCGCATTCGCGAAGACATGGAGCGTGCCGAAGCCAGACGCCTGCAGCCACACTACATCGAGTCCTTCTTTCGCGAGGCTTTTAAACGACTGGGCGGATCTGACAAGCAGCGTGAACCCCGCCGCTATGAGATCACCCATGTTCCGGCCCTGGTAAGAAGCCGCGACCGGCTGATTGGTTTCGGTGAACCGGTGTTGTCCCGCTATGAGCGCATTGCATTTGAAAAAACACTGGTGGCGCCTCAGGGTCAGCCGCTGGCCGCTTTCATCTGCCCGGGTCATCCGCTTCTTGATTCGGTCATCGACCTGACCATAGAGCGCCATCGTGACCTTTTGAAGCGCGGCGCCGTGCTGGTGGATGAACGTGATACCGGCACCCGGCCGCGCGTGATGTTCTATCTGGAGCATGCGGTTCAGGATGCGGGCCTTACGCGCTCAGGTGAACGCCGCGTCGTTTCCAAGCGGATGCTCTATGTTGAGCTCGATGCTGATGGCAGCGTGCGCCATGTTCATTATGCACCCTATCTTGATTATCGGCCGCTGGCCGAGGGCGAACCCGGCGTTGATGCGATTCTGGACAGGCCGGAGTGTGAATGGATTGCTGGGAACAAAGCCAGAAGATCTTTAGGCCCTTCCACCTCTCTTGAACTGAAAGTCCAGGGGTATGCCGTTACTCACGTAGTGCCGGAGCACCTGGCGGAGGTTCGAAACGGAAAACTTGGGCTCATCACCAAGACCGAGGCGGCGGTGAAGGATCGGCTTACCAAGGAAATTACTTACTGGGATCACCGTGCCGAGGAGCTCAAGCTTCAGGAACAATCCGGCAAACTTAATGCCCGGCTTAATTCAGGCGAGGCCCGGAAGCGTGCAGACAACCTGCAGGGCCGGCTTCGAAAAAGGCTGGACGAATTAAAGCTTGAAGCCCAGATATCCCCTCTGCCGCCGATCGTCCTGGGTGGCCTGCTGGTGGTGCCCATTGGGCTGCTTGCGGCCATGATGGGCCTGTCGGATCCAGCCCCAGCGCCGCCAACCGATACCCTGGCTGCGGCGGCAAAGGCCCGCGCCATTATCATGGACATCGAGCGCAGCCTTGGTTTCGAGCCTTTTGACCGCGAGTTCGAAAGACTTGGCTACGACATCGAAAGCCGGGTTCCCGGCACCGGCAAGCTGCGCTTTATCGAAGTGAAGGGTCGCATCACCGGCGCACCGGCGATCACGGTAACCCGTAACGAAATCCTTTACTCGCTCAACAAGCCCGAGGACTTCATCCTTGCCATTGTCGAGTTCACGGGTGATGACTCACACCGTGTTCATTACCTGCGCCAGCCATTTCAGCGAGAACCCGACTTCGGGGCGTCGAGCGTCAACTATGACTTTGCCGAGCTGCTGGCACGGGCAGAGGCGCCCAGATGACCACAAATCTCTGCGTTTTTGTCAGCTCTGTTCAAAAGGAACTTGAAGACGAGCGTCTTATTGTCCAAAACCTTATCAATACCGACGCTTTCCTGTCGGCTCACTGTACGCCCGTACTCTACGAGTTGGAACCTGCTTCCCCGGAAAAGGCTTTGGAGGGTTGCCTGCAATCGCTTGACGGCTGCCAGGTATATCTGCTCATCGTAGGTATTGAGTACGGCACGCTGGTGGGTGGGCTGTCGATCACCCACGCCGAGTACCGTCGGGCGAAGCAAAGGAAACTCCCCGTTCTTGCTTTCATTAAGGGCGACCGCAGCCTAAAAAGGGAGGAGGGAACATCGAAGCTTCTTGCTGAACTCGATGCGGACGGGCCAAAGTACAAGCGTTTCGGCAACGTCATCGAACTTCAGAAGGAAGTACGGGCGGCGCTGGTGAAGCTGCTTTCAGACAAATTCGGTATCGCCCCGACCAGCGACGAGGACAAGATCGCTCAGCAGACCATCGAGGCAACATCTTCGTTCGAATCGCAGCCGCTTGAGCGTTTTCGTTTGCAGGATATTGATAACGAGGTGCTACGCAGATTGATTGCCGTGGCCGAAAACCGGGACGCGCATAGTCTATCAATGGCGGATCTCGTATCCGGTGCCTCTGCTCGCGGCCTTGCCTGGCGTGACCAGAGCACAGGCGAAACCTATGCCACGGCTGCAGGCATCGTTCTTCTTGCCAAGGATCCATCGATGGTGTTTCCCCAGTGCCGCATCCTTGCCGATGCTTACCGAAGTACGGAACCAGACGGAGACCCGCGGGACCACGAGGACATCCGGGCGCCCATGCCGTTGGCGATTGATCGCGCCATCGCCTTCATCGATCGAAACACACGCCACCCAATGCGCATCGTCGGCCTCAACCGCTTGCGCCTTGACGAGTACCCTGTCGATGGTCTGCGAGAGGCGCTGGTCAACGCGGTGGCTCACCGCCAGTACGAGGATGCAGGTCGCAAGATCATCCTCGAAATATTCGCTGATCGCGTCACCTTATTGAGCCCCGGTCTTCCCCCTCGACCGATCACACTTGCCAACTTGCGCAAGGGAAAATACCGCCCCTGTTCGCGAAACCCTGTTTTGGCACAGTGCCTTTCCTATTTCCACCGCATTGAGGAGCGAGGCAGTGGCTTCCGCCGGATGCACGACCAGATGCTCGACCACGGACTCGATCCGCCGCTCCTTGGCACCGACATGGGCTATTTCCAGGTCACATTCCCCGGTCCGGGCGATAACATCGAACGTCTTCGAATACCCGAGAAACGGCTTGTCGTGACGCCTTCGGTGGAGGTGCAGCTCACCGAACGGCAGAGAGATATGGTAAGTCGTCTTGTTGGCGGCGAGGAACTCACCAGTCGAAGATGCCAGGAACTCTACAAACTGTCCCCACAAGCCGTCTACGAGGACTTTCAAAAGCTCACTGAGTTAGGGATTGCGCGCAAGATCGGTTCAGGACGCGCCACGCGTTACGGGTACAATCAACATGACTAATCATCAACTAATCATCAACCCATTGTTCGTAATCATCAACTTGACGGGCTTTGCCTTCCTCTCGCTTGAACTGTTTTTCGAGACTTTATTGTCGATTTGGCCGGCAACAGAATCATCAACTAATCGTCAACTCATTCCTTTGAATCGTCAAATCGGTGAGCGAATCTATCGACAATCTATCGTCAAAACCCAAGAATTTATCGAAGGAGAGGTGACCCATGCCCCGCAATAATCAGACAATCTTGAGCTTGCACGCATGGATCTCCCGGTCCAGGTTCTGTCCATCCTTATCGGAATCAACCGATAATCAACCGGCATTCTGCCGTATTCGACCGATAATCATCCGACAAGTCGTGAAAATTATCCGATAACACTTGGAGATAGCATGGCCTATAAGAAAAAACTCATCGAAGTCGCCCTGCCGTTGGACGCCATTAACAAGGCCTCTGCGAGAGAGAAGTCGATCCGCCACGGGCATCCAAGCACGCTGCATCTGTGGTGGGCCAGGCGGCCACTTGCTGCGGCGCGGGCGGTGATTTTTGCGCAGATGGTGGATGACCCTTCAGGCCATCCCGATCTATTTCCGACCGCAAAGGCCCAGGAGAAGGAGCGTCAGCGGTTGTTTCGTATCATCGAAGACCTGGTGCTGTGGGAGAATACCACCAACGAGAAGGTCCTGCAACAGGCACGGGACGAGATCTGGCAGAGCTGGCGTTATACCTGTGCCGAGAACGCAGACCATCCGCGCGCAAAGGAGCTCTTCGATCGTCACAAGCTGCCAGGTTTTCATGACCCTTTCGCCGGTGGAGGCTCGCTGCCGCTGGAGGCGCAGCGACTCGGATTGGAGAGCTACGCCAGCGACCTTAACCCGGTGGCGGTGTTAATCAATAAGGCGATGATCGAGATCCCACCCAAGTTCACAAGCAAGCCATCGATGAACCCCGAGTCGCGCAGTGAGAAGACGCTGTTTACGCGCAAATGGAGCGGTACGCAGGGCCTGGCTGAGGACGTGCTCTACTACGGAAAGTGGATGCGCGAGGAAGCTGAGAAACGTATTGGCCACCTCTATCCCAATGTCAAGATTACTGAGGAGATGGTGAACAAGCGGCCTGACCTGAAGAAGTATTTGGGCCAAGACTTGACCGTGATTGCCTGGATCTGGGCGCACACCGTGAAGAGCCCGAACCCGGCATTTGCACAAGTGGACGCTCCTCTTGCCTCCACGTTCATTCTATCCACCAAAAAGGGTAATGAGGCCTATGTCGAACAGGTGATTGAGAACGGTGGCTATTACTTTGTGGTGAACATGGGAAAACCGAAAAACGCGGAGGCAGCGAAATACGGCACTAAATTGGGCGGGAGCCGGTCAGCCTTTCGCTGCCTTATGTCAGGGAGACCTGGGACGCCGATACCGTTTGACTACATTCGTGATGAAAGCAAAGCTGGGCGTATGGGCGCTCAATTAATGGCCATCGTCGTGGAAGGCGAGCGTGAAAAGGTGTTCTTGTCACCTACCGATGCGATGGAGGTTGTCGCCCGCAGTGCGAAACCGGAGTGGAAGCCGGATGTCGAGTTCTTCCAGCAGGCTCTTGGCTTCCGCGTTGGCAACTACGGTATGGCGAAGTGGAGCGACCTCTTCACCCCTCGCCAACTCGTTGCACTGACAACGTTCTCTGATTTAGTGCAAGAGGCACGTGAGCAGGTGAAGCGCGACGCGGTAGCTGCGGGCTTGCCTGATGATGGCAAACCGTTCTCCGAGGAAGGTACCGGGGCGACTGCGTATGCTGATGTGCTGGGGGTATATCTCGGCTTAAGTGTGGGGAGGAGCGCTAATTACTGGTCCTCGCAAACCGCTTGGGGAGGCGAGTTCATCGTTCAGACGTTTGGACGTCAAGCAATTTCTATGATGTGGGATTACGCCGAAGGGAATCCGTTCTCAACTTCCACCGGTAACTGGTCTGGTGCTCTATTATGGATTGAAAAAGTCATCACTAACTCTCTTCCTGCATTACAGAAAGGTACCGTGATCCAATGTGATGCGCAGACTCAATCGTTGAGCCTTGACAAGGTAATTTCCACCGATCCCCCATATTATGACAACATTGGCTACGCCGACCTGTCGGACTTCTTCTATGTATGGCTACGGCGTTCACAGAGATCGGTTTTCCGTGATCTCTTCGCAACGCTCTCCACGCCAAAAGCCGAGGAATTGGTGGCAACGCCAGCCCGACACGGTAGCAAGGAAAAGGCCGAGAGTTTCTTTCTAAACGGCATGACACAGGCTATGCATCGCCTTGCCGAACAGACCCATCCAGCTTTCCCAGTGACCATCTACTACGCTTTCAAGCAATCTGAGAGTGATGGTGTTGACGGCACTGCCAGCACAGGGTGGGAAACTTTCCTCGATGCTGTAATCCGCGCTGGTTTCTCTATCAGTGGCACTTGGCCGGTTAGAACCGAACGAAGTGGTGGGTTTAGGAATCGCGAAAGAAGTTCCCTTGCCTCCAGCATTGTTCTTGTCTGTCGCCCACACGCCGACGATGCACCCACAGCCACACGCCGCGAGTTTGTCACCGCGCTTAAGGCAGAGCTACCCGTGGCACTCACACACCTGCAGCGCGGCAACATTGCTCCGGTGGATCTTGCGCAGGCGGCCATCGGCCCGGGCATGGGGGTTTACACCCGCTACGCCAAGGTTCTTGACGCCGAGGGAAGGCCGCTTTCGGTGCGAGAGGCGCTGGCGCTTATCAATCAGACCTTGGATGAGGCGCTGGCCGAGCAGGAAGGCGATTTTGATGCAGACAGCCGTTGGGCACTGGCTTGGTTCGAGCATTCGGGCTTTCTCGATGGCGAGTACGGAGTGGCCGAAATGCTCTCTAAAGCCAAGAACACCAGTGTCTCCGGCATGGTCGAGGCAGGTATTCTGGTATCCAGCCGAGGCAATGTGCGGCTGCTCAGGCCCGACGAACTTTCTGCCGACTGGGACCCGACAACAGATAAACGCCTGACGGCCTGGGAAGTGGTGCATCAACTCATCCGAGCGCTTGAATCCGGCGGCGAATCTGCAGCAGCGACACTGGTCGCCAAGTTAGGCGAAAACGCCGAAATTGCCCGGGAGCTGGCCTATCGGCTCTACACACTTTGCGAGCGCAAAAAGCGCGCGGCCGAAGCGCTCTCCTACAACGGCCTGGTGCAAAGCTGGCCGGAAATCAGCCGCCTGGCGAGCGATAGCATGGATAACAGGTCCCATTTAATTCAGAAAGAACTGATTTAGGAGGTGACACCATGACAAAACAACTGCCTATCGATCCCGATGTGTTGGCGCGTTTTTGCATGCAACACCAGATCCGCCGGCTGTCATTATTCGGGTCGATGCTGACGGATGCTGTGAACCCTGCCAGTGACATTGATCTGCTGGTGGAGTTTGAACCCGGGAAGGAACCGGGCTTGATCGGCATGGGTCAACTCGAGGCGGAGCTTGCCAGTTTGCTGGGGCGGCGGGTGGATCTGCGTACGGCGCAGGATCTGAGCCGATATTTCCGTGATGAGGTGCTGCGTACGGCGGAGGTGCAGTATGCACACTGAAGATCAGATTCGCTTGAAGCACATGATCGATGCAGCGGAGTCCGCTTTCCAGTTTCTCGACGGCCGGCAGCGCCATGATTTGGACACTGATAAAATGCTGCTTTTTGCCGTAGTGCGTGCAATCGAGATCATTGGCGAGGCAGCCGGAAGGGTATCGATGGAAACACGTGAGGCAATACAAGAAATTCCATGGAGCGCCATCATCTCCATGCGGAATCGGCTGATCCATGGCTATTTCGATATCGATACTGAAGTCGTGTGGAAGACCGTAACTGAAGAACTGCCCATCTTGCTGAGACAATTGCGGGCTGTCCCCATCAAATTGTGAGGAACTATGGCGATAACCAATCATGAACGTGTCGGCAAGGCGCTGGAATTTTTAAAGAGCGGGCTGGGTCCCTTTGTCGAGCGCGAAATGATGAGCATTTACAAAGAGCGTGCTGCGGCCGAGACCAGCCGGTTCATGGGCGAGGATCGCCTGAATGCAAAAAAGCCGATCGCGGAATGGGATGTCGCCGTGCTGCTGAAGCTCATGTGGGAGTTCTGGAACGATGTTTTCCGCCTGACCCTGGGACACACCGAACGAAGTCTGGTCAGCGAACTGCGGGACCACCGCAACAAATGGGCGCATCAAGAGGCTTTTTCCAGCGATGACACCTATCGCGCCCTCGACTCGTCGGGAAGGCTCCTGACTGCTGTTTCGGCACCCCAGGCGGACGAGATCGAGAAGATGAAGACGGAACTCCTGCGCCTGCGTTTTGACGAGCAGGTGCGCGGGGAAAAGCGCAAAAGTGCCGGCACCGCCATCGAAAGTGCGGCAGCCGGCAATCTCAAGCCCTGGCGCGAAGTGGTCACCCCGCACAAGGATGTGGCCAGCGGCCGCTATCAGCAGGCCGAGTTCGCTGCGGATCTCTGGCAGGTGCATCTGGGCCAGGGCACAGACGAATACCGGGATCCGGTGGAATTCTTCCGCCGCACCTATCTCACCGAGAGCCTGAAGGGGATGCTGGTGGGCGCGGTGCAGCGACTTTCCGGCCAGGGCGGGGATCCGGTGGTGCAGCTTCAGACCAACTTCGGCGGCGGCAAGACGCACTCGATGCTGGCGCTCTATCATTTGTTTTCCGGCATTTCACCCACGGAACTGGCCGGTATCGATGCTGTCATGCAGGCGGCTGGTGCGCCGCCGGAGTTTAAAGCCGGGATTCCGGGAGTGAAGCGCGTGGTCCTGGTGGGCAACAAAATTTCGCCCGGGAACCCTGTCACCAAGCAGGACGGCACGATGGTGCGAACCCTGTGGGGAGAACTGGCCTGGCAGCTTGGGGGCAAGCAGGCGTTTGCCCGCATCCAGGCCGACGACGAGAAGGCAACCAGTCCGGGAGATGCGCTTCGCGAGATGTTCATTGAGTATGGGCCGTGTCTGATCCTGATCGATGAATGGGTGGCCTACGCACGCCAGCTCCACGACCAGAGCGACCTGCCGGCGGGCGGGTTCGAGACGCAGTTCACTTTTGCCCAGGTGCTGACGGAATCGGCAAAGCTTGCGAACAACTGTCTTCTGGTGATCAGCCTTCCGGCCTCGGACACGACGGGATCTCCTCACGGTTCATCGCATTCGGGGGCGGATGATGTGGAAGTGGGCGGCCAGCGCGGACGCGAGGCCCTTGACCGTCTCAGAAACGTGGTGGGACGGGTTGAGTCCTCATGGCGGCCGGCCAGCGCCGAGGAAGGATTTGAAATCGTGCGGCGGCGGTTGTTTGAGCCGATGGCCGACCCAGTTCAGTTCAAGAATCGAGATGTGGTGGCGCGTGCGTTTGCGGATCTTTACCGGACGCAGCAGGCGGAGTTCCCGCCCGAGTGTCGTGACGCTGACTACGAGAAACGCATCAAGGCAGCCTACCCGATCCATCCCGAGATCTTCGACCGGCTTTACACCGACTGGTCAACCCTGGTGAAGTTCCAGCGCACCCGGGGCGTACTGCGGTTGATGGCGGCGGTGATTCACAGTTTATGGGAAAAGGGTGACAAGAATCCGCTCATCCTGCCGGCGAATATTTCAATTGACGACCCGCGCGTGCAGTTTGAACTGACGCGCTACCTCTCGGACAACTGGGTGCCGGTGATCGAAAAGGATGTGGATGGTCCAAGCTCCCTGCCGCTGCGGCTGGATGGCGAGGTGCCGAACCTCGGCAAGTTTGCGGCCTGCCGACGGGTGGCGCGCACCATCTATATGGGTTCAGCACCCCTAACAAAAGCCGCTCACCGCGGACTCGAAGACCGGCGGGTGAAGCTTGGCTGCGTGATACCGGGAGAGTCGCCTGCGGTCTTTGGTGATGCACTCAGGCGGCTGGCCGGGGCGGCAACCTATCTCTACCAGGATGGTCCGCGTTACTGGTACTCAACCCAGCCCACGGTCACCAAGCTTGCCGAAGACCGTGCCGAGCAGTTGAGGCGGGACCCGGACAAAGTCATGAATGAACTGAACAAGCGCTTGCGCGAAGACCTGCAGCGGAAGGGCGATTTCAGTCGTATCCACCCCATGCCGCAGTCCGGTCAGGATGTGCCGGATGACCTCGATGCCAGGCTGGTGGTGCTGGGAGGCGAGCAACCGTACAGCAAGGAACCGGGGAACAAGGCCGAGGTTGCCGCCAAAGCCATTCTTGAGTCCCGCGGCAATACACCCCGTCTCTACCGCAATGCGCTGATTTTCCTTGCCGCGGACAAGACCCGGTTCCAGGACCTTGACGAGGCGGCCCGCAAGTATCTGGCATGGGAGTCGATCCTTGCCGAGAAGAACACGCTGAATCTCGATCCGCAACAGGTGAAGCAGGCCGAGGCCCAGAGGGCCGCCGCAGATGGCGCCGTAACGGCAAGGCTGCCGGAAACTTACCAGTGGTTGCTGGCGCCCGCGCAGACGACGCCGCAGACAGAGATTACGTGGCAGGCCATGCGACTTTCGGGGCAGGACGCACTGGCCGTGCGGGCGAGCAAGAAGCTTAAGAGCGACGAATTGCTGATCACCGGCTTTGCTGCCACGCGGCTGCGGATGGAACTGGACCGGGTTCCGCTCTGGCGCGGGGAGCATGTCGCCATCAAGCAGCTTGCCGAAGATTTTGCCCGTTATATCTATCTGCCGCGGCTCAAAGATTCATCGGTATTGCTGGGTGCGATCCGGGATGGGCTGGCGCTTCTGACATGGACACTGGACGCTTTCGGATTTGCAGACAGTTTCGACGAAACCGTAGGCCGCTACCGGGGGTTGCGTGGTGGGAGACTTTTTACGCTGTCCGATACGGATATGTCGGGAGTGCTTGTTAAGCCCAATGTGGCAAGCAAGCAGATGGATGCTGAAAGCGTAAAACCGCCTGTGGGTGGGTCGCCTGAGGAAATAATCGTGGGAGGAGGCGGAAAGCCGCTAGAACCTGGAAGCACACCCGAAACACCAATTCCAGTGCAACCGCAGCCAAGACGATTCCATGGCACTGTCATTCTCGATCCAACCCGTGTCGGGCGTGATGCCAGCCGCATTGCTGACGAGGTGATTGCACATCTATCCGGCCTGGTTGGTACGACGGTTACGGTTACGCTTGAGGTGGAGGCTGAGATTCCTTCCGGCGCTCCGGATCACGTGGTTCGGACTGTCACCGAGAACAGCCGTACCTTAAAATTTACGAACCAGGGATTTGAGAAGGAGTAATGTAAGAATCGCGGCCTTTAAATTCTGTGTGCGGGCAAATATCATTCCGGTGGTGTCCATGCTGAGCAATCAGCGCTTGCTCAATCAATCTTCCGTCATTCTCCTGATCCCGTAACCAGTCCATCAACCATTGTAGAATGGTACTTTATTGATTTATGCAGATACAATTATCATGTCTATAATGGTTTTTGGGGAAAATCTGGGGGAATGGTGCAAGTGGGACACCCGTAAGGATTTGAATGATCGGAAAGGACCCATTTTTAAAGTGATAATGGACCGAAATTAAGATGGAATAAAGCCAAAAGACGATTAAAATGAGAAGGAATCAGTGAACGAATCCTGACGGAATCAGAACGGAACGTCCAGCCGCATGCGGCTGTTAATCAAACCATATGAGATGCACTAATGGTGCGACATCCTCGTGAGGAGAAAGGCTTGAAGGTTGGGGCCAAAATGAGATTCGGAGATATCTACAGGAAGCTTTCCCGTTATCGTTTTGCCATCGGGAGTCAGCCATCGTTCTACGCGATAAAGGGTATTGGAACCCTCAATTTTATCAGATTGTTCTTTGAATAACCCCTGACCAGTCGAAGAAAATCCTTGGAACTACTCAAAGTTATCGTTGGGTCTGATCCTGTCTTTTGCAGCCATGATCCGCTGAACGGAGCGGTTGCAGAGGGCATCGAGGGATGCATCATCCCGGATGCGTTTCTCAATCTGCTCAAAGGCAGCTTCGATGGCAGGACTTTTGTGGCAGATCAGGATCTGGTCGATTTCGGATAAAAGGGCCTGATCTATGGCGGTATCCAGCGCATAGTGGCGGGTAATGGCCCCCATGTCCAGATCATCGGTCATCACCAGACCCGTGTAGCGCATTCGGGCGCGCAGCAGGTCTCTTGCGATAAAAACGGAAAGGCTGGCCGGCCAGAGCGGGTCCAGTTTTTCGTAGAGAATATGAGACAGCATGACGCCGCTGACCCCACTTTGTATGGCTGCCTGAAAGGGGATCAGATCGCAGGCATCCAGTGCGTCCAGGTCCTCTTTTACCACCGGCAGATCCAGGTGCGAATCCAGAACGGTGCGTCCGATACCGGGAAAATGTTTGGCCACGGACAGAATGCTGTTTGCTTCAAGCGTTTCGATGACGGCTGTTCCCAGCGCAGCCACTTGATGCGGGTCGCTTCCAAAGGACCTGCCTGCCATGATGCCCGGGATGTCGGGACGCGTCACATCCAGGACCGGGGCGTAATTCATGTTGACGCCGATGGACCGGAGTTCCGAAGCGGTCACACGGGCAAAATTGAGGGCATCATCCCGGGTTTTAATGGCCGGATTTCCAGGGAATTCCGAAAAAAAAGGGGCTTTCAGCCGGGCCACTTGCCCGCCTTCCTGGTCAATGGCAATAATAAGCGGCGGCTGGCCCAAGCTTCTGGCGTAATCCTGAGTGTCGCTGCACAATTGCCGGATCTCATTCGGGGCGCCCAGGTTTCTGGAAAACAAGATGATGCCGCCGACCTTCAATGTCCCGATCAGAAATTCCAGGTCCGTGTTAAAGGACTTTCCATCAAAACCTGCCATCAGCCGCTGCCCGGCCTTCTGCGCCAAAGATAATATCGTTGTCATTTCCGTGTTTCTCCAGATTCGGCAGGCGGATAAGCGGCTGTGACTGTTGTTTCCCTCATATTGGAATATGGGGAACAACCTCCTGTAATTACGACGTCCGGGTCAGGCAATGCTTTAATTGGTCTTTCCGCCGCCGAAGGGACTGTTGCCCATGCCAGGTCCCATTCCAGGGCCCATTCCATGTCCCATGCCTCTGCCTTCAGTGAAATTGGGGTCGATTTTTTTCATTTTCAGAATGTGTGTCAGGCGCTTCTGGTCAAATTGAGCCTGCAGATCGGAGATGTCTTTTTGAAGGGATGCGGCTGTTGCGGCATCCGGTGTCTGTTTGGTAAGTTCCGTATTGAGCGCTTGCCTCTTTTCATTGAGCTGCTGGTGGATACCCTGTGTGGCCGTCTGGAATTCATTCCGTTCGGTATTCATTTGTTTGATCTGATCATCGGTCAAGTTGGCGCTGGCGGCGCCCATTCCACTACCTGGGCCCATTCCAGCAAATGCGTTCATGCCAAAGCCCATCAGCATAACTACAGCCCCTACCACAACCATTCTGGAAAATAAATGTTTTTTCATGACAACCTCCCTTGTTTTTGGTAAATACTGGTTAACTAACGATACGGCCCAGTATAGAGCAATCTTTGTGCCAAAGATATATTTAATGTATAACCTATTCATATCAAACACCACTGGTTATTTGCCGCTGAAACACCGGCTATCGGTGACATCAGAACTGAGTATTTTTTATCCAGAATATTCAAGCAACCCGCTGAGGTTGGATCAAGAGTATCCATTCTGAAAAAGGGGATTTCCTTGCCTTCCTCTTTTTAAATGATATCGCTCGATTTCTGTTATCTGTCATCCGTCATCTTTTATTACGGGGGGAATTATGAAAAGCATTGTCTATTTTGCAGATCTTCGGTCCACTCACAAGGAAAACCTGGTGAACAAGGTCGGGCGGCTGGTTCAAACCGCGGGACTTGCCACAGCCGTGAAACCCAGGGATCTGGTCGCGGTGAAGCTGCATTTTGGAGAAGCCGGCAATACCGCATTCATCCGATCTGTTTTTGTCCGAAAAATGGTTCAATTGATCCAGACCGAAGGGGCATTTCCCTTTCTGACCGACGCCAATACCCTGTATGCCGGAACCCGAAGCGATGCGCCGGCCCATCTGCTGACCGCCCTTCAAAACGGTTTTTCCTACGCATCCGTGGATGCGCCGATCATTATTGCGGACGGACTTCGGGGGAAAAGCGAAGTTGCGGTCGAAATTGGACAGAAAAATTTTCAGCATGTCTATATCGGGGCTGAAATTGCGCAGGCAGACGCCATCATTTCAATGGCCCATTTTAAAGGCCACGAGCTGTCGGGTTTTGGCGGAACCATTAAAAACCTGGGCATGGGGTGCGCCTCCCGAAAAGGCAAATTGGCCCAGCATTCCAATCTGTCGCCGGCTATCAAGCGGAAAAAATGTATCGGCTGCGGGGACTGCGTGGTCCACTGCTCTCAGAAAGCACTGTCCGTGGTGGAGAAGAAGGCGGTCATGGATACCCAAAAATGTATCGGATGCGGCGAATGCATCCTGATCTGCGCCCAGGAGGCGATCCAGATTCAGTGGAATCAGGCGGTTCCGGTTTTTATGGAAAAGATGGTGGAATACACGATGGGGGTTTTGAAAGGAAAAGCGGGAAAAACGCTGTTTGTCAATTTTATCACCAATGTTTCTCCTGCCTGTGATTGCTATCCCTATAATGACGCGCCCATCGTCAGAGACATCGGTTTTACGGCGTCCCTGGATCCGGTTGCCATTGATCAGGCATCCGCGGATCTGGTGAATCAGGAGACAGCCATGCCGGGGTCCTGTCTGACCCGGAATACCGGCTCCGGCGAAGACAAGTTCCGGGGCGTCTATCCGGAAATTGACTGGCCCTATCAACTTGAATATGCGGAAAAGATCGGGTTGGGTTCGCGCGAATACACGCTGGAAAAGATTTAATGCGCTTCGGCCCAGTTCTTTCCGGAGGCGATATTGACTTTTAGCGGCACTTTCAGTTGCCACACGCCTTCCATGATGTCCCGGATTCGGGTTGCCACCGCTTCCATCTCGTGCTCCGGGACTTCAAATACCAGCTCGTCGTGAACCGTCATCAGCATGGCGGCCTGGAAGCCTTTTTCGGAAAAATCCGCATCCATTTGAATCATGGCCAGTTTGATCAGATCCGCGGCCGTTCCCTGAATCGGGGTGTTGACTGCAATCCGTTCGGCAAAGCTACGGACATTGCTGTTCTGGCTGTTGATATCCGGAAGCAGGCGGATTCTTCCCAGAAGCGTGCTGGTTTTCTGCGTCTGCCTGGCCAGTGCAATGGTTTGTTCGGTATAGTCCCGAACGCCCCGATATCTCTTGAAATACTGATCAATATAGGCTTTGGCCATTTTCTGGCTGATTCCCAGCTCCCGAGACAGGCTGAATGCCCCCATGCCGTAGAGGATACCGAAATTGATGATCTTGGCTTGTCGGCGAAGTTCGGGCGTCAACATGCCGGGAAGTCCCCCGAAGACTTCCGCGGCGGTTCGGGAATGAATATCTTCATCCTTGATAAATGCATCGATCAGCAGGGGATCTTCCGAACAGTGCGCCAGAATCCGGAGCTCAATCTGGGAATAATCCGCGGATACCATGACCCATCCCTCCCGCGGGATAAAGGCGCTGCGGATTTGTCGGCCTTCTTCGGTGCGAATGGGGATGTTCTGAAGATTCGGGTCCGAGCTGCTGAGTCTGCCGGTGGCGGCAACGGTCTGGTTATAAGAAGTATGAATTCGGCCCGTTTCCGGGTGGACCAGATCCAGAAGCGCGTCGGTATAGGTGGATTTCAGCTTGGAGAGGGTGCGATGCCTTAAAACCAGATCCGGTAGCTCATGGTGGATGGCAAGCTGCGTTAAAACCTCCACATCCGTTGAATAGCCGGTTTTCTTCTTGGTCTTTTTTTGAGTCGGGAGCTTGAGCTTTTCAAACAGGATCTGTCCGAGCTGCTGGTGGGACTGGATATTAAAGGTTTCCCCGGCCGCCCCATAAATCCGGATTTCCATCTCCGATATCTGGCTCTCAAAGGATTTGGACAGAAGCCTCAGCCGGTCGCGGTCCACGCAGACCCCGCGCATTTCCATCCGCATCAGCACCCCGATCAAGGGGATTTCCACGCGTTCCAGCAGATCCATCAGACCCAGGGATTCCAGTTTGGGAAGAAGCACCTCTCTTGCCATCAGAGCAATGTCCGCATCCTCACAGGCATATGGTGTCGCCGATTCGATGGGGACCGACTGAAATCCGGCATGAGCGCCTTTTCCGGTGACTTCCTGATAGGTGATGGTTTTGTGGTTGAGATGATCCAGGGCAATCTGATCCAGGCTGTGGGCCCGAAGCGAGGGGTTGATCAGATAAGAGGCGACCATATCGTCAAAGACGACCCCCTGCAGGTGAATGCCGTAGCGGGTCAGTACGATGGCGTCATATTTGATATTCTGACCGACTTTGGGTATTTCGGGATTTTCCAGTAAGGGTTTGATGGCGTTCAGGACAAGGTCAAGATCCAGTTGGGCCGGTGCTTCCGGATACACATGACCCACCGGAACATAAAAGGCCTGGCCGGCTGTGATGGAAAAAGACAGGCCGACCAGCTCAGCCTTCATGGGGTCTGTGGAGGTGGTTTCGGTATCCAGGGAAAGGATCTTTGCGCCGGACAGGGTTGAAACCAGTTGATTCAGCGCTTCCCGGGTCATCACGGCGGCGTAGTGTTTCCGGGTTAAATCGGCCGGAACCGGATACTCCTGCTGAAGCTGCCGGAATTCCAGGGTCTTGAACAGCTTTGCCAGCGCTGCCGTGTCCGGGGGGGTTGCCTTGAAATCTTCCAGGTGAATTGACAGGGGAACATCGATCTGAATGGTTACCAGGGACCGGCTCAGAAAGGCCTGGTCCTTATGGTCGGACAGTTTCTGGCGAACGGATTTTGAAGCGACTTCATCGATTTTCTCATAGACCTGGGCCATGCTTCCAAAAGTTTGAATCAGGGAAAGAGCGGTTTTGGGGCCGATTCCCGGCACGCCGGGAACATTGTCGCTGGTATCTCCCGAAAACCCCATCACATCGATGATCTGGCCGGGTTCCAATTCAAACGTTTTGCGGACTTCCTCCAGGTTCGTGATCTTGTCCTTCATGGGGTCCCATATCGAAACGGTCTCTGTCACCAGTTGGATAAAATCCTTGTCGCCGGTGACCATGACCACCGAAAATCCGGCCTTCTCGGCTCGGGCCGCCAGGGTTCCGATCAGATCATCGGCCTCAAAACCCGGCAGTTCGATGATCGGAAGCCGGAAGCCTTCCGACACTTCCCGGATATAGGGAAGCTGAACCCGCATGTCTTCCGGCATGGGCGGGCGGGTGGCTTTATAGTCCGGGTACATTTCGTGTCTGAAGGTTTTTCCCTTGCTGTCAAAACACAGGGCAATGTATTCCGGGGACCAGTCCTGAAGGAGTTTGATCAGCATCCGGGTGAATCCGAATACGGCGTTTGTGGGAAGACCCGCGGATGTGGACAGCCCCCGAATGGCATGATAGGCCCGGTGAATGGTGGCGGTGGCGTCAATCAGATACAGAACGGGTTTGGCGGGCATGACAGGTTTCCAATCATAGAAGTCTGATGGCGACAAAAAAAAGTCGTGAGCCGGTTTCGATGCAAAAAAATTACAGTCCGATGCTTTCCGCGACGCCGGCCATGGCTTTGAGGCTGATGACCACAAAGTCCGAAAGGGGAATGCCGATGGTTTCACATTCCATAATGATGTCACGGCTGACAGACCGGGCAAAATGCGGGGTTTTCATGCGCTTGGTAACGGATTGCGGCTTGACGCTGGCGATTTTTTTGTCCGGATACACCAGGGCAGTTGCCGCAATCATTCCGGTAATGGTTTCAGCACAGGCCAGAGCATGGTCAAAAACCGTGGTGCGTTCCAGGCCAAGTCCTTCGGCATTGTGTTTTAGAATGGCATCGGCAATGGCCGGAGATACACCATGATTCAGAAGCAGTTCCGCGCCTTCCCTACCGTGACGGGAAGGATCCCCATCGGTGATTTCATAATCAATGTCATGAAGCAGCCCTGCTATGGCCCACATTTCCGGATTTTCATCAAATCTTGGGGCCAGTTCCCGCATGATGGCTTCAGCCGCCAGGCAGTGGGAAACCAGTTTTTCATTTTTCAGATGCGTTGTCAGCAGCAGAAAAGCATCTTTCCGGGAAATACCCGGTTCGGTATGGGTTGACATCATCGTGCTCCTATATTAATTAATCCCAATACAGCCCACACATTCAGCATACAGAGGCGAGCCTGGGGGGCATGGACCGCGACAGGCCGAAAAGATCCGATGAATCAACGACCCATCCTGTCTTCATATAAAGAAAAACGCCGAATGGCAAAAGAAAGTCCCTGCGCCTGCTGCGGCAAGCATCCGCCATTCTGTTGGAGATGCCGCTGCGGATTCTCCATCTGCCAGAACTGCATGGAGAAAAATTTCTGGGGGATGTCCTGTAACGGCATTACCTGGCAGTGCCCGGATTGCGGAGGACAAAACGGCTATGGAAACCAGTAGTGAAAATCTTAGGCCTCTATTCCGTCAGGCCGCAGATATTGCACCGGCCATCCGTGCCAATGGTGCCGATGCAACTGTCATCGCCGCAGAGCTTTCGATCCTCCCATCTCGAGTCCTGGGATTCAGGAACGGGTTCTTCTGAAGGTGGTTCCCGGCGGGGTTCATCCTTAACTGCACTACTGCTGGTGGATAGGTCCGGGTCCCCTGGTGAGTTCGGGTCCAAAAGCCCACAAACCCTGCACCGGCCATCCGCGCCAATAATGCCGATACAACTGTCGTCACTGCAAAGCCTCCGGTTTTCCCAGTCCAAATCGGTTTCCTGGCTGCCGGAGATGTTTTCGGAAGTGTCAGTCATCTTGAAGTTCTTCTTTTCGGGTTTTGTCTGTTGACCCTTTTACGGTTTCGTCGATGGTTTGATAAATGGATTTAAAAGATTCAGAAAACCCACTGGGAGAAATCCGCCCGGTTTCGATGAATTTGACAACAATTTCCTTAGTCGTTTTCAGAATATGTTCATCCATGGAGCTCATGTTGATATCGACCTGTATAAAAAAGGCTGAAAAATGATTTGGTTTCGCTTGATGGGTGTTACTAACCGGACCAAAGGCCCATCAATACGTAAAGGATCAAGATGAAGAGCTCTAATCCCTTACCTTCTGTAGTCATTAAGGCGTCGGCGTCGGTGTCGGCTACAAACTCACAGTAATCGATGCTTGTGCGGATTGACCCCTATCAATACTGGCCTGGAGAGTATCGATACCGGCAATGGAACCGGCCTGATATATGGCCACGGCTTTTCCAGAAGAATCCGTGATGCCGTTGACAACCGTAAGCGTGCACTTGGAGGTATTTTGGGTGATCGTAAAAGTCACGGGATAACCGACTACGGGGGTTGTGGTGGTTGTACTCGTTCCAGTGGCTACGGATGTGTCCACGTTGTTCAAGATGACGGTAATCGCACTGAATTCACCGATGCGCAGCGTCGTTGGGTCGGCTGTAATGGTCAGTTGAAAGTTATTTGCATCATTGTTGTTTTTTGTGGAATCGCAGCCGGCAATGGCAACGATCATCAGAGAAAAAAAACAAAACATGCGATAATATTTTTTAACCATTTGATATCTCCATGATAAACCGTAATATGGTTGTGCGCAGCCTGATTGTCTCATGAAAAATGTCTGCATGAAAGTGAGTTGATTCGTGTGGGCTGCGCCATTTTTACACGATAAAAGGAATGATTTTGATGCCAATGATGCATTAAATACAGAACCTCTTGACCGCATTTTTCATATATGATTCAAAACAGAACCATCTGTCAAGTATGAATTTGCCGGACAATCGTAACAATCGCATTCCGAGTTTTTCTTTCCAATCCGTTCAATAAAGGAGGTCGTAAAATTTATGCGAAGTTTTACTGTATATGATATTTTTCAGCGAAACGCGGCTATCCATGGCAGTCGGATCGCACTGGTCTGTAATGAGAACCGTATCACTTTTTCAGATCTTCTGCTGCAGGTCAATGCCCTGGCAGGGGGAATGCAACAGCAGGGAATCGGAAAAGGGGACCGTATTGCGATCCTGTCATACAACTGCCATTCATATTTCCTGATTCTGGGGGCGGCAGCCGCTTGCGGGGCCATTGTGGTCGCCATCAACTGGCGGCTTTCCCCGGAGGAAATTCGGCATATTCTGACTGATTCAGCGCCGGTTGCCCTGTGTTATGACCATAATTGCGCTGAAACAGTCAATCAAATAACCGCCAACAACGGATATTCGGGTCGGATTTACTGCATTGAAGATTCAGGCCCCGTCGGAATCCCGCTGAATCGGCTGTTTTGCAGTGATGATGTTTTCAGCGGTTGTCTGTCGTCTTCGGAGGACCCATTTTGTATCATCTATACCGCGGCGATAGGGGGCAAATCCCGGGGTGCGGTTCTGACCCATGCCAACATCACCCTGGGAAATCTTCAGACCATGGCAACGATGGGGTTGGCCCCTTCGGATACCCATTTGAACATGCTGCCGCTGTTTCATATTACCGGGATGAATCTGGCCCTGTCGGTGATGCATGCCGGCGGTAAAAATGTTGTCATGGACCGGTTTGATCCCCAGAGAGCCCTGGAGTGGATCGATAAGGAAGGCGTTTCCATTATCGGGTCGTTTCCGCCGATATTATCCAATCTTCAAGCTGAAATGGATCAGCATCCGTATTCCCTTTCAACGCTTCGACATGTTCTTGGCCTTGATCAACCCGATGCCATCCAGGCGTTTGAGGCCAAAACCCAAAGCGTCTTCTGGATCCTTTACGGGCAGACCGAAACCTCCGGAATGGTCACATTTTCGCCGGCTCTGGAAAAACCCGGTTCAGCCGGAAAACAAGGATTCCTGATTCGCATGCAGATAGTGGACGAGAATGAACTTCCGGTTGCTGTCGGTGAGGCCGGTGAAATTGTGGTTCAGGGGCCGCTCGTGTTTCAGGGTTTCTGGAATCAAGCGGATTATAACCGGAATATATTCCGGAATGGCCGGCATCACACCGGCGATCTGGGCCGGATGGACGCGGAAGGCTATCTGTGGTTTGCCGGCCGAAAGCCTGAAAAAGAGCTGATCAAACCCGGCGGAGAAAATGTCTATCCCGCAGAAGTTGAGGCAGTGATTCTGGAGCATCCGTCCGTGGAAGCCGTATCGGTGATAGGGGTTCCGGACCCAAAATTCGGTGAAGGCATCAAAGCGGTCTGCGTTCTAAAAGCCGGCTTCAGCCTGAATGCAGAGGCGCTCATGGAATATGTGGCTTCCCGGATTGCCCGTTATAAAAAACCCCGGTATGTCCAATTTGTCGACACGCTCCCCAAGGCCGCTGACGGGTCCATAGACAGAAGTAAGGTCAAAATACTCTATGGATAAAAACATGCATCGGATGCCGGATGTCCTGATGAATTCTGTCCTATTGCCACTTTTAGGCCGCGTCATCGACCAGTTTGGTCTTGAATATAGCAGATAAACAGTATATGCTTTAAAAGGTTATGTTTTTTTGAATTATTGAAGTTATGACAGCACGGGAATGCCGTGTCAGGGGAGATGGGTGGGAATGAAACAGCAATACACCATTTTAAAAAATCATGATAATAGCCGGTTGATTATTCGCGAATTCGGCGAACTGGACAAGGATAGCTTGTCGCTGCTCTGCGAGGAAAGCTATGATAATACAGTGGTTGCCGATGCCGTTGCCGTGGGCAGAGAAAAAGTCATTTCAGTTCTTAGAACTAAAAACATGTATCCCCCCAGGGGCCATGCGGAAAAGATTGCCGAGATGGTGATGGACTTTTATGCGGCCAATAAATCCGAACCCGTGGATATTGCAATTGATGAGCCTGCGGCGTCATCTAAGGAGATTCTGACGGGAGCATTCATGGGCATTGAGGAAGACGCTGAAATTATCGATGATCTGCTCGAGGAAGACTTCGATGGGGACAGCGATGATCCCGATGAAATCAAGATTGATTCTTCCATCAAGATTGCCGATGATGATGCTGTGGATGTCGAGGATGAATTGTAAGGGATTATCCTTGCAAAGCAACTTATTTCGAACACCATATATTGTGGATATGTATGCCTTTAAGACACATTATGTGGTGTTTTTTTTGTTGGTGAAGGATGTTGTAGGGTTTGTGAAGTCTGGAATTTTTTCTTGGTAAGTTATCGTAACCGAAAAGCCCAGAAAGGAGTGAAATTCTATGAATGTAACGCGAAGGGATTTTATCAAAATTACCGGTGCCACGGCTGCGGGTCTTGCAGTCAGTGGCGGCCTGGGTTTTGACCTATCACCGGTCAAGGCCCATGCTCAGATGCTAAAGACCAAGTATGCCAAGGAAACCACCACGATCTGCTGTTACTGCGCGGTGGGATGCGGGGCCATTGTGCACACCAGTAAAAAAGGGGACGGGCGGGTCATCAACATCGAAGGTGATCCGGACCATGTTATCAACCGGGGGGCATTATGCTCCAAAGGAGCTGCGCTGGCCGGGCTGGTGGAAAACGAAAACCGGCTCCTCAATCCCATGTATCGCGCGCCTTATGCTAAAGAGTGGAAGGAAGTCACCTGGGAATGGGCCATTGACCGCATTGCCAGACGCGTCAAGGCCACGCGGGACGCCTCGTTTACAGAAGCCAATGCTGCCGGGCAGACCGTTAACCGCACCACGGCCATCGCCTCTGTGGGAAGCGCAGCTCTGGACAATGAAGAATGCTGGATTTATCAGGCCATGCTGCGTTCCCTGGGGCTGGTCTATATCGAGCACCAGGCCCGAATCTGACATAGCGCTACTGTTGCGGCTCTGGCAGAGTCGTTCGGACGCGGTGCAATGACCAATCATTGGATTGACCTTAAAAACAGCGATTGCATCCTGATCATGGGCAGCAACGCTGCGGAAAACCATCCCATATCCTTCAAATGGGTGACCGAAGCCCAGAGAAACGGCGCCAAGGTCATCAACGTCGACCCCCGGTTTACCCGAACCTCCTCAAAAGCGGATATCTATGCGCCGCTGCGCTCCGGAACCGACATTGCATTCCTGGGTGGGATGATCAAATATATTCTGGATAACAAGCTGATCGGCGAAGAATATGTTCTGAATTACACCAATGCCGCTTTTCTGGTAAACAAGGATTTTTCATTCAACGATGGGCTGTTTTCCGGCTGGGATTCCAAAATCAAGAAATATGACAAGGCGAGCTGGACATTTCAGATGGATGAAAAGGGCGTGCCCTTAAGGGATTTAACCCTGAAGGACAGCCGGTGCGTTATCAATCTTTTGAAAAAACACTATGACCGCTATGACCTCAAACTGGTTTCCAAAATTACCGGCACCACGGAAGCGGATCTGCTGGAGGTTTACAAGACCTACGCAGCTACCTGCGCCAATAACAAGGCCGGGACCATCATGTACGCCATGGGATGGACCCAGCATACGGTGGGCGTCCAGAACATTCGGACCATGTCCATGATTCAGCTCCTTCTGGGGAACATGGGTATTGCCGGCGGCGGGGTGAATGCGTTAAGGGGGGAATCCAATGTGCAGGGATCCACGGATCAGGCCCTGTTGTTTCATATCTGGCCCGGCTATATTCCCGCCCCTACGGGGAAAATTGCAAAACTGGAAGATCTGCTCAAGCGCAGGGCACAGAGCAAGGATCCGCTCAGCCTGAACTGGTGGCAGAACGAACCCAAATATATCGTCAGCCTTCTGAAATCCTTTTTCGGAGACAAGGCTTCTGCTGAAAACGAATTCGGCTATCCCTGGATGCCCAAGCTGGATGAAGGCAAGCCGTATTCCTGGCTGGACATCTTTGATGAGATGTTCAAAGGCAGTATCAAGGGCTTTTTTGCCTGGGGTATGAATCCGGCATGCAGCGGCTCAAATGCCGGAAAAGTGCGCAAAGCCCTGGCCAATCTCGAATGGATGGTCAATGTCAACCTCTTTGACAATGAAACCGGCTCTTTCTGGCAGGGCCCCGAGATGATTCCGGAGAATGTGGCCACGGAAGTCTTCATGCTTCCCGCCTGTGTCTCGGTTGAAAAAGAAGGCAGCATTTCCAACAGCGGGCGATGGATGCAGTGGCGGTATGCGGGTCCAAAGCCTCTCGGGAACAGTCTGCCGGACGGCGACATCATCATGGAACTCGGTTTGAAGCTGAAGGAGATTTACAAGGAAGGCGGCGTATTTACGGATCCGATTCTGAACCTGAAGTGGGACTACATGACGGACCACAAGTTTGATCCCCACAAGGTGGCCAAACAGATCAACGGGTTTTTTGTCAGGGACGTCAAAGTCGGGGACCAGGAATTTAAAATGGGGTCTCAGGTTCCCAGTTTTGCGTTTCTTCAAAGCGATGGATCCACATCCTGCGGAAACTGGATTTACTCCGGCAGCTATACGGACAAAGGAAACATGTCAGCCCGTAAAAAGCAGGAGGATGTGCCCAGTAAAATCGGCCTGTATCCCGAGTTTGCCTGGGCATGGCCCGTGAATCGCAGAATCATTTACAACCGGGCGTCCGTGGATCCCAAGGGTCAGCCTTATGACGAAAAACGCTGGGTCATCCAATGGAAGGACGGCAAATGGATCGGAGATGTGCCGGACGGGCCTGCGCCGCCGCTGATCGGCGCCGACGGTCAGCCGGATCCCAAGGCCAAGCATCCGTTTATCATGACCGTTCACGGTTTTGGCCAGCTTTTTGGACCCGGGTTGCTTGATGGGCCTTTTCCGGAACATTACGAGCCCATGGAATGCCCGGTGGAAAAGAACTTCATGAGTTCTCAGTTCACCAGCCCCACGGCAGCGGTTTACGGTACCAGCGCTGATACTTTTGCCACCTGCGATCCCAGATATCCCTATGTGGGAACGACATACCGGGTATCCGAGCACTGGCAGACCGGTCTTCTTACCCGTCCCCAGCCCTGGCTCATGGAACTCCAGCCTCAGGTGTTCGTGGAGATGAGCGAGGAGCTAGGCGCTCTTAAAGGTATCAAAAATGGCGAGCGGGTCAAGGTGTCTTCGGTGCGCGGTTCCCTGGAATGCACGGCAGTTGTGACCAAACGGTTCAAGCCGATGAAGATTGCCGGAACCGTAGTTCATCAGGTGGGGATGCCGTATAATTATGGGTGGCGATGGCCGGCCAGCGGCAAAGAGGAAAGCGCGAATCTGCTGACCCCATCCGCGGGTGATCCCAATACCCGAATTCCGGAAACCAAAGCCTTTATGGTCAATGTAACCAAACTATAACCGGAGGTGGAGCCCATGAGTAAGGTATTTTTTGTAGATACAACCGTTTGTACCGCCTGCCGGGGTTGTCAGGTGGCCTGCAAGCAGTGGCATAACCTTCCCGCGGAAACGACCACCAACCGGGGGACGAATGAAAATCCGCCGGATCTGTCGTTTAACACCTACAAGGTCGTCCGGATGCGGGAAGAAGTCATCAATAAAAAGCTGAACTGGCTGTTCTTTCCGGAACAGTGCCGGCACTGCGTTTCGCCGCCCTGTCTGGATACGGCCGGCGATCCCAGAACCATATACAAGGATGAGCTGACAGGGGCGGTCATTTATACGGCCGAAACCCGTTTTCTGAATGCGGAGGATATTATCGCATCCTGTCCGTATAATATTCCCCGAAAATCCGCGGATGGAACCCTGGCCAAATGCGATATGTGTAATGACCGGGTTCACAACGGGCTGATTCCATCCTGCGTGCAGACGTGTCCGACCGGTGCCATGAATTTCGGAGATGAAAAGGAGATGAAGGCCCTTGCCGCAAAACGCCTGGCAGAGGTAAAAGTCAAGTATCCGGAGGCAAAGCTTCTGGATGCGGAGGATGTCCGGGTCATTTATCTGACGTTGTATGATCCCAAGTTGTATTTTAAACATGCCGTGGCGTCATCTTCGGATGTGAATCTGACGCGGCACCTGGCCTTGAAGAAGATGTTCAGGCCGCTGACGGACGTTGCCTCGCGGGTGTTTCAGGCATAGCGCCTGCAAATGGTGTCTGTTTGAGCATTGTTTGGTATTTTGGCTTTTTGCCGGATGTGTTTTTTCGTTCAGACACGAACAAGATGGATGATGAGACAGGGTGATTCAAATTTTTCTGATTTGAATCACCCTGTTTGTTATGTCGGACATGAAAAACCGACTTTTCCCCCCTTTTCAAAGGGGGAGGTCAACGGATCATCAAATCTGACCTTTTGACTTAATACTTAAAATCTTCATACAAAGGTAATTGCTCATGTCCGATGCTGATGCCGCTCAAGAGAGAATTCGAAAGGCCTGCCGGGAAGTCACGGCGGTCCGTCCGGTCTATACGGAGATTCTGAAATTCTACGAAGCCGTGTTTCTGGCTCAGGAAGAGGCCAAGGCCCATACCCATGTTCCGCGGATTGACATTCCCGAAGACATTCTGGCGATGAAACTTGCGGAGAAATTCCCCCTGGTGGCTGCTGCGGATTTTGAAATTGATCTGGCTGCCTCAACCCGTCTGCTGGAAAAACTCTGTGAAATCGCCGGTGCATCCCCATCTGCCGATATGAAAGAGGCCGCACGGATGATTTCCGAATCCCTTGGGGCCGAATCCCTGAACCCGAAGGATCTCTTTGATCTGGCATTGGGAAAGGATACCTCGGAGAAAATCCTACCAGGAGTGTCAGCGGATATGGCCCTGCTTTTTGGCTACAACAGCATCCGGCCTTCTTTGCAGTTGTGCTCGGAGCACCTTTCGGCTTCACTGAATACTGAGGAGCCGTGGAGAACCGGTTATTGCCCGATTTGCGGCAGCAGCCCGGGCCTTTCCATGTTGAAAGGGGAGGGAGAGCGCTCTTATGTTTGCAGTTTCTGCTGGCACGAATGGCTGACTCCCCGGATTTACTGTCCGTTCTGCGACAACACGGACAGCAGTCAACTGCATTATTTTTTCAGCGACGAAGAACCCGAATACCGGGTGGAGGGTTGTGACCGTTGCAGCCGCTATATCAAGACCATTGATCTTCGCAAAACCGGCAGGACGATTGAACCGGTCGTGGAAGCGATTGCAACCCTTCACCTGGACTTGAAAGCCGGAGATTTGTCGGCATAAAGAGTCAGAAGGCGGTAAACGCTCATGGCCATAACGTTCTGGCCGCCCCCGGGGGAAGCGGTTTATTATGTCGATTTTTGAGAACCGACAATGCACTGGGGTCATGACCGAGCAAAACCAATGCACTGCTAATAGCTCGACTTGGCAAAAGATCGCCGCTTTCATATTTTTGAAACGCGCGCGCTCCTCCACCGATCATCAATCCGGCGGCTTCTTGTGTAAGATGCAATTTATCCTCTGGCTCAAGAAGTCCTTCGCTGCGAACCTTGATGCGATTCAGCATCCGATCAGACACTTTCATGTCTTTACCGGTATGAATGCTCTCATCGGACTGGTCGTAATACCACCCGGGCATGTCGAAGGTAATCGACTCGCCTTTGTAGGTCAGCGTCATGGAACGCACATCGCGGTGCATCGGTGCTGCGCCCGTCTTCGGACAGATGGGATTATTCATCATCTTTCTCCTTAAACGACAGCAACAAAAACTCTGTGACAACATCCGCAGTAAATTTGACGTACAGCACGCCAACCGGCGAGGGGACATGGTAAACATCTTGCCACAGCCGATGATCGGCATAAGCCGTCATGGACTTATAGAAATGCTTCCGCCGCATAATCTGTATCGTATCCACAATTTCCGAACGCCCAAATCCAAGCGCGGCGGCACTTCGTAAAGCCGTACCCGTAACGGCAATCATTTCCGCGCAGACCACGTTTTGCCTTGGGATGACGACTCGATGGGTCAGAGAGAGGATGTCGCTTCTCAATCTGGATCCAAATTATCAAAGAAGCCTGGTCAATGGTCAGATAACCCCTTCCCAGGCATTTGAGTTGTCTCGCTTGCCCGTGGAGTCCCAGCATATTCTTTTTGAAAAAATTGTCTCCGGAAAAGCGGACACCTATAACAAGCTGCGGGCAATGACAAACGCGCTTCTTTTCCCACCGCCAGTACAGAATGAAATGTTTGACGTCCCCAAAGATGAAGAGTTTATCCGGGTTACAAGCAAATATGAAAAAATGCTGGAGAGGCTCTGCCTTTTCCTGCGAGAAAGTTTTTCGGAAAAGGATTTAAAGGTTCTCCCCCGCGTAGTGCGGGGGAATGTGGAAAACAGCCTCCACAATTTGGACCAGATGTTAAGCGAACTGAACAGAATCAAAAAAGCCATGATCCAGGCAAAAGTCGGCATGGATCTGGCGGCATAGAGGAGAATTTCCAATGATCTACAGCATCGGATACCAGAAAAGAACCCTTCCCGAACTCATTTCAATCTTGGCGGCGCATAAAGTCACCCACCTGGTGGACGTAAGGTCCAAACCTTACGGCAGAAAGGTTGAGTTCAACAAAAGTAAACTGGGACCGGCCTTGGCACTAGTCAAAATCGACTATCTTTCCCGGCCTGATCTGGGTGGGTTCGGAACAATCGAAGAAACGTCAATTTCCTTCCTGGCCGAATATCAAAAAGATAAAACCGTCTGCATCATGTGTATGGAGCACGATCCGGCTCAGTGCCACAGGGGATATGAAATTACATCAAGGCTGGAAAAATCCGGGATAAAAGTCCATCACTTGTAATGAAACACTATATTCTAAAGCCATTAATTGAACGGATTGAAGCAGATTTGGCGTTGAAGTGATAAAAACTGCAAGTTTGTCAGTTATTGCTAATCCTGCCGGAAAGGTGGAGAGATTATGTCTTTTATTTTTTCAAGAAGGGGGGTGAAGTTATTAAAAACCCTTGCATCAGTCTCTTGTTTTATCTTTTCTAAGAATTTATTTTTGTTAAATGTACAATTTATATGTTGTGCATTATAATCATCAACTGTGGTTTTCTGATCATAGAGATCATCAGTGAAAAATGTTTCCGCGTAAAGATTTTCAATCCCTTTTTTGATTTTGTTATTTTCAGTGTTTTTTTGGAAACAATATTTGAAAAATGAAGATTGTTCTCTGAGCGACTCTACTTTCGCTACAGAATCGCAATCCCATACAAAAAGAAATTTGCTTGTGTGGTTAGCGTTTGCCATAACATCGAATGTGTTTTTTAGTTGCTGCTCCCCACTTTTATCTTCTGCTCCGGCAATAATCTTTACTCTATCCAATAGGCTGTTATCCAATACAGTAATAGCTTTTTGAATATGTTCAGTATTTTTGCCTTCAGTAATAATCTGTAGTTCTTTTTCATTTTCGATTTGCAAATTTATTGTGTCATACATTTTTTTGTATCTGTCGTTTTCTTTTATCATCATATCATAGACTTCTTGGTATTGTTTGTCATGTGTTGGCTGAATGGATAAACCATTTTCAATATCAATCAGTCTCGATCTTTCTTGCAGTTTTTCTGCAAGGCCTAGACTCAAAAACGGAGAATGAGAACTGACAATAAATTGCACATTTGGAAAAAGTTTGAAAAGCTCTGGTAGAACCTCTTTTTGCAATTTAATATGAAGATGTTTATCTACCTCATCAACAAGAACAACTCCTGTAATTTCTGACAAATGAACGCTATTTTTGATATTATCTCTTTGTCTAAGTATTTCTCCAAAAAGACAAAGCATTGCAGATTCGCCTGATGAAATATTGAAAATAGAAGGATAAATTTTTTTTCCACTTGCAGCATCTACAATTTGGATACGAGTGCTACCCATACCACGCTGACCTATACCAAGCCTTATATCGCCATACTTTTTTGAAATGAGTGTGCGTGTAAGAATGGTATTAAGGGTATTTTGCTGTTCCGATTTTTGTTTGATCGTTTCCTGAATAACAGTATGAATTGCAACTGGTAAATCGCCTACGGTTACGGTTTGTTCGTTTTTTAACCCCATTTTTGTTATTGTTTCTATTATGTCTTCTTTGTTTAGATTAAAGTATTGGTTATCTAAAACAACATCCATTATCCAATTAGCGAGTTGTGGCAATCCCGATATTACTTCAATCGGATTATTTAAATACCCTGTAAATCCAGTTTGTTTTTTAAAATCCAGATTTACCTTATATGGTTCATTTAGGTAGCCAGGTTGTTCATATCTATAAGATGGAAAGTAAGTGAGTATGTTGTTTGAAAATAGTTTTACTGCTTTATCTTTATTGAAATTTGATGATAAAGCCTTTACTAGTTGTTGTTCTTTCAATTGTTGTTCAAATTGATTAAATGGAATTTTATTATCAATAGCTATAGCTTCATTATATTCTGCTTCAGTGCAAGCATTTCTTATATCGACATAGTCAATATTCTCTTCTGTGGTTTTAAATCTTAAATAGACGAAAGATGGTATAGATGGATTTAGGTTATAGATAGCTGATGATACTCTATAAAACTTATTTTCTTTATTCTCAAACTCATTAGGGAAATGAGGTTTTGCCATCTCATAAAAGGCGTCGACAATATGGGTGTAGGCCCCCAGTTTATTTGAGATAGAAAGGGTAGAAAATTTTCAGAATAGGTTGACAAGCAGGAATGAATTATCGGATTAAACGGGCCTCTGTTTGGAGGCCCGTTTAATTTTTAGAAGGGGA
>Ga0268283_1000219_pt1 | contig 49744 bp, 39 predicted proteins | sample saktaG_13_FD_190140 | JGI IMG/M metagenome (GOLD analysis project Ga0268283, IMG submission 190140) | Saline water microbial communities from Sakinaw Lake, British Columbia, Canada - sak_2013_06_06_36m | ecosystem: Environmental > Aquatic > Non-marine Saline and Alkaline > Saline ...
GATAACAATTTCTGGACAAATACTATTTTCTTTCACACTTTTGTATTAACCTGCCTCAATTTATTTTCACTTTGTTTGACTTCTTTGCTCCATCCCATTAATTTGAACCTTCAGCGAGAATTGCTGGCTGAAGGTTGTCATTCTTGACTTAATGACGAAAGAGGCTTATCTAAAGAAAGGATAGACCGATGTTTTTAAATGAAAACGAATCCATTTTCGTTCCCACAAAAATAAGGACACTCTCATGAAACTTGCTGTCAGCGGCAAAGGCGGGGTGGGGAAAACCACATTTTCCGCTTTGCTGATTCGAACATTTGATGCACAGGGAAAGCACGTTCTGGCCATCGATGCGGACCCGGACGCGAACCTGGCCGGAGCGCTGGGAATTGCGAACGCGGATAAAATCATTCCGATCTCCGAAATGAAAGATCTGGCCTATGAACGCACCGAGGCCCAGCCCGGCAGCATCGGCGGATTCTTCAAGCTCAATCCCCGTGTGGATGATCTTCCGGACGCCTTGTCTGCAAAGCTGGGCAACATCAAGATGATGCGGCTTGGCGGCATCAAAAAAGGCGGCTCCGGGTGTATCTGCCCGGAAAGCACGCTTTTAAGAGCCTTGATCACCCACATTGTTCTTGCCAGAGACGAGGTGGTGGTCATGGATATGGAGGCCGGCATCGAACACCTGGGAAGAGCCACGGCAAAGGCCGTGGACAAACTCATCGTGGTGGTGGAGCCGGGCAGAAGAAGCATTGACACCGCTGAAAACATTCAGCGCCTGGCCTCCGAGATCGGGCTCAAGCGCATTGCCGTGGTGGGCAATAAAATCCGCGGGGATGCGGACATCGCTTATCTTCGAAAAAATCTGCCCCAATTTGATTTTCTGGGATTTCTGCCTTATGACAACACCCTGATCGAGGCGGATTTAAATGGCATTTCCCCTTTTGATACCGACGCCATCGCCAAAACCCAGATGGATGCGATCATCCGGCAGCTTATAACATGAAACCCAGAGGCAGCTTCAAGGCCAAAAATTATTCGGGCAGGCCCAAGCTCCGGCCGAAGAATAATCGGGCATCGGCGCCTGCCATTCGGCTGAAACCCGGCGCCGACTCCAGCCTGAAGGCCGTGTTCAAAACAATCGGCGTTCCGGAAGACAGCCCGTTTTCTCCGGACCCGTTTCAACTGGAAGCGCTTGAGGCCATCGAAAAAGCCGATTGCCTGGTAACCGCACCCACGGGTTCCGGGAAAACCTGGATCGCGGTTCAGGCCATTTCCAGAATTCGGGAAAAAGGCGGGCGCTCCTGGTATGCGACGCCGTTAAAAGCGCTTTCAAACGCCAAGTTCCACGAATTTTCCGAGATCTTCGGCCAGGACCAGGTCGGCATTCTGACAGGGGACCGCAAAGAACGGCCGGAAGCATCGGTGATTGTCGGCACCACCGAAATTCTTCGCAATCAGCTTTATGATGCCATGCACCATGGCCAAACCCTGGATACGGATTTTGTGGTCCTGGATGAAGCCCATTTTCTGGGGGATGAGGATCGCGGGGTGGTCTGGGAAGAAACCATGATCTATTTGCCGTCCCGAATTCCCCTCTTGCTGCTTTCAGCAACCATCGGCAATGCCGGAAAAATCGCCGAGTGGCTTACGGCCATTCGATCCAAAGCCTGCACGGTCATTGAAGAAACCAAAAGGCCGGTGCCGCTCTTTCCCATTTTCCTCCACCCTTCCGGAACCCTGCTGCCGCTGCTTTCTTCCGATGTCAAGGGAAAAGGCCGCATTTCCAAAAAGGTTCGGGAATACCTGTTTGACGAAAAACCGCAGCGTCTGACATCCAATTACAGCCTTTTGCCCCCAATGGGTGAAATTCTTGGAATTCTGGATAAGTTCAATCTTCTTCCTGCCATATTTTTTCTGAAATCCCGAGCCGACTGCGACCATGCCCTGGATCTGTGCAAAGATCACTGGGTGGATGATCCGGACCGGATGCAAACCCTTCACCAGCGAATCGACGATATTCTCGCCCAGAATCCGCATCTGGCAAAACACCGTCAGCTCCGGCATCTGGAGCGCCTGGCCGTGGGCGCGCATCACAGCGGGCAGCTTCCAGCCTGGAAACAGGTCATCGAAACCCTGATGACCGAGGGGCTGCTTCAGGCGGTATTTGCCACATCCACGGTTGCCGCGGGCGTCAATTTCCCGGCCCGGACCGTCGTGTTTCTGAACACCGACCGGTTTAACGGCCGGGAGTTCATGCCGCTCAGTCCAACGGAATTTCACCAGATGACCGGCAGAGCCGGGCGCCGGGGTATGGATCACATCGGCTTTGCCATCGCCATACCGGGAAAATTCCTGGACACCCGCCTTTGCGCGCAGCTCTTTACCGCCTCGCCATCGGATATCAAAAGCCAGATACGGATCAATTTTTCAATGGTCCTGAACCTTCTCCTGTCCCATGCTCCAGACCAGATTGAAGATCTGCTGACGCGATCGTTTGCCACATTTTTATTGATGCGTGCCGGCGGCAAAAGAACCGAGGCCAGAGCGCTTTCGGGCACCCGGCATAAGGTACTGATTAACGAGTTCAACCGTCACCTGAGCTTTTTGAAACTGACAGGTTTTGTAACACCTGAGGGCAGCCTGACCCAAGACGGTCGATGGGCATCCCAGTTGCGCGTGGATCAGCCGCTTTTGATCGCCGAAGGATTTCGAAAAGGCATTTTCCCCCAATCAGACCCGGCCCTGATGGCGGCCATTCTCTCTCTCTTTGTGTCGGACCGGGAAATGGATGATCATGTTGACCGGCGCTCCGTCCCGCCGCCTCTCTTTGATGCCTTCATCGCCGTCAGTACGGCTTTAAAACCCCTGATGCGGGATCTGTATGACCATGATTTTGATGTCAGACCCCTCTACCTGAGGCCTGCCATGACAGTTTATGCCTGGGCGGGCGGCATGCCCTGGGAGGAAGTGGTAGAGCTTTCCGAAGGCGCGGAAGGTGATCTGGTCATGCTGATGCTTCGAACCGCCGATCATCTTCGGCATGTCATGAGCCTGGCAAAGACCTTTCCGGAGGCTGCCGAAACCGCATCAAAAGCCATCGAACTTCTTATGAAAGCGCCCGTGTGGATGGAAATCGACGCATGAAGAATATGGAATATCAGAAAGCATGCCATGAGATGTTGTTGATGAATATTTTCGAGCGATCACATAATTCTTGACAGAGTCGGCGCATTTCGGGTAAGGGGATAATCATGAATCAGATGAACAGACTTTCATGTAATCATGTTTTTTTTTGGCGCTGGTGGCATCAGAACCATATGAAGGGGTGTTCCTCGAGGCTCTTGTAATCCGTTGACGTAATGTAACCATCAAGAAGGACCTGGGCACTCCCAAATGCCCACGGTCCTTATGCATTTTAAAGGGGCTGTGGAAATTTCCACGGCCCCTTTTTTTATTGATTTTTTTTAAAACGCGTTCAACCCATTTCAGACAAAAGTTCGACTCAAAGGAGAAAGCAGATGTTAATCGTAATGAGCAGACAGGCAACCCCGGAACAGACAGAAGCCGTTGTGACGGCAATTGAAAACCGCGGCTACGTGGCCCGCCCCATTCCCGGCGGCGAACGGGTCACCATCGGCGTACTGCATAACAAGGGGCCCGTGGACGCATCTCCGTTCCTTGGCATGCCTGGCGTCTCGGACGCCATTCCCGTCACCAAACCCTATAAACTCGTCAGCAGGGAATGCAAGCCGGAGGATACCATCGTTCAAGTGGGCGATATCGCCATCGGCAATGGAAATTTGGTCATCATGGCCGGTCCCTGCGCCATAGAAAGCGAATTGCAGGCATTAACCATTGCCAGACATGTCAAGGCATCCGGCGCCCATATCTTTCGGGGCGGCGCCTTTAAACCCCGCACCTCTCCCTATTCTTTTCAGGGACTCGGCAAGGAAGGGCTGGAAATCTTGGCAAAAGTTCGCGAAACCACCGGCATGCCCGTGGTCACCGAAGTCATGGATGAAGACACATTTGACCTGGTTGAATCTTATACCGATATCATTCAGATCGGAACCCGGAACATGCAGAATTTCAGTTTGCTGAAACGGGCCGGACGGGCGTCAAAGCCGGTTCTGCTGAAACGGGGAATGGCGGCAACCATCGAGGAATGGCTGATGGCCGCCGAATACATTCTGGAAGGCGGCAACTCTCAGGTGATTTTATGCGAAAGAGGGGTCCGCACCTTTGCCGACCACAGCCGGAACACCCTGGACCTGTCGTCCATACCCGTTGTTCGAAAGCAGAGCCACCTGCCCATCATCGTGGATCCCAGTCATGCGGCCGGCCGGAGAGATCAGGTCATTCCCCTCAGCCGGGCTGCAGTGGCTGCCGAGGCCCACGGCCTGATGGTCGAAGTCCATCACGAACCCGAAAAAGCCATGAGCGACGGTGCCCAGTCGCTCTATCCCGATCAGTTTACCCTGCTTTGCAGACAGGTGAATGCGATTTTTGATATTTTTCATTCTAAATCGCTTTAAGCCCGAAGTCGGCTTCATGCGTCGATCTTTAACAGCATACCAGGTAAGCCCCTTTTTCATAAAAACCGTTTGCCATGCGAATCGTTTTTTCACGACTGAATTAAAAGCCGAATTTATCTAATAAATAAAGGTCTTGTTTTTAGCTTGATTTTTTTCAGTCAACCATATAAAAATTTTCAGTGAAATGCTCGCGAAAGAACTGGCATGATGGACAATTCTATAGAGAGGAGCTTTGTTTAAATGACTGAACTGGTTGATAAAATTAGAAATATTGCGCTTGTGGGCCACGGAAACTCCGGAAAAACTTCTTTAGCCGAAGTCATGCTGTACCAAACTGGCGTAACCAGTCGTCTTGGACGTGTCGAAGACGGCAATACGGCAATGGATTTCGAGCCTGAAGAACTCAAGCGCAATATCAGTATTAGCAGCGGCTTCCATCAATTTAATTGGAAAAAACATTCCGTTACCCTGGTTGACACGCCTGGAGACCAGAATTTTTTTACAGACACCAAATTTTGCCTGCAAGCTGTCGATGGCGCGGTTGTTCTGGTTGATGCCGTCGACGGTATCAAAGTTCAGACCGATCAGGCCTGGAACTTTGCTCAAAGCTTAAAGCTGCCCTGTGTAATTCTGATCAATAAGCTGGACAGAGAACGGGCGGATTTTTCCAGAGCATTTCAGGATGCCGTCAAATCCTTTGAACCCAAGCCCATCATACTGCATTTGCCCATAGGCGCTGAATCGAATTTCAAGGGTGTTGTTGATCTGGTTGCCATGAAAGCCTATACTTACGATGCCAATGGCAAGGCAACCGCCATTGACATTCCATCGGATATGCAATCCCTGGTTGAGGAAGAACGCGAAAAATTAGTTGAAAATATCGCGGAAGCCGACGATACGCTTCTTGAGCGATATCTTGAAGGAGACCCGATTTCAGACGACGAACTCAAAGAAGCCCTGAAAAAAGGAACACTATCCCGCATATTCTCCCCTGTGCTGTGTGCCTCCGCCATTAAAGCCGTTGGCATAGATTTACTGATGGATTTCATTGTCAACTGCATGCCTTCGCCATTGGACCGTATGCCTAAAGTCGGGATAGATCCGGTGGTAGGAAATGAAATCGAACGGGCGCCGGACCCGGATGCGCCGTTTTCAGCTTTTGTTTTCAAGACCGTAGCAGATCCTTATGCCGGCAGGCTTTCGATTTTTCGGGTGGTGTCCGGCAAACTGGGGGCTGACGGCAGTTTCTACAATGTCAACAAGGATGTCAAAGAACGGTTTAATCAGCTCTTGACAATCTTTGGAAAAGAACAAAAACAAGCCAAAAGCGCCGGCCCGGGATCCATCGTTGCGGTCGCCAAGCTCAAGGAAACCTTTACCGGCGACACCCTTTGCGACGAAGGCAATAAAATCAAATTCCCCTTCCCGGAACCCCTTCCCACCCTGATTACGTTTGCAATCACCACCAAGGGCTCCGGGGATGAAGACAAAATCTTCATCTCGCTGACCAAGATGCTGGAAGAAGACTCCGCGCTTAAGTTGGAAAGAACCGCCGAGACCAAGGAGATTCTCTTGTCCGGAAGGGGTCAGGTCCATATTGAAGCTGCCATTGAAAAGCTTAAACGCAAATACAATGTGGAAGTTCACCTGAAAACCCCAAAAGTCCCCTATCGGGAAACCATCAAGAAAAAAGTCCGCGTTCAGGGCAGGCATAAAAAACAATCCGGCGGTCACGGTCAGTTTGGAGATTGCTGGATTCAAATGGAGCCTTTGCCCAGGGGATCCGGATTTGAATTTGTGGATGCCATCGTCGGCGGCTCCGTTCCCAGGTCCTACATTCCGGCAGTTGAAAAAGGAATTGTTGAGGCCTGCCAAAAAGGGATTTTGGCGGGATATCCCTGTGTGGATTTCAGGGTCACTCTGGATGACGGATCTTATCATGCCGTGGATTCATCGGAAATGGCTTTTAAGATCGCAGGCTCACTGGCATTCAAGAAGGCTGTTGCGGAAGCCAAGCCGGTTCTTCTGGAGCCGATTCTGAGCGTTGAAATCACGACACCCGAAGAATTCATGGGCGATATCATGGGGGATTTGAACAGCCGCCGCGGCAGAGTGCTGGGCATGGATTCCGAGGGCAAATACCAGGTGATCAAGGCCAATGTGCCGATGTCTGAATTTTTGTCCTATGCGCCGGACTTAACCTCCATGACCGGCGGCAGAGGGGTCTACAGCATGGCGTTTTCTCATTATGACGAAGTACCGGCCCTGATTTCCGAAAAACTGCTGATTGAACTGAACAAAGACAAGGAATAAGGCTCAAAAGGCTTAAAGGGGACTTACAGAAAAATTTCTCATGGTACGGGTGGGAAGCTGGAAGATTACGTATGTATTTTTCCCATTTTCCCACCTTCTTAACTTCCGATATTTCCGCCCTTTAATCAATCGGCCCTTGGCCCATGCATTTTTTGCAGGGCGCATATCCGGCCCAGAACGCATCCCATTTCCGGCCAAAAGGAATCCGGTTTTGCTTTGATGTCCGCTGTCCCAAAGCGCAGGTTTTCAAATGAAACCGTCGGGAATGCTTATTGCCGATGTAATCTGCTGCCTTTTCCTTCCAGTTCCCCCACATCCCTTTTCCGGCTTTCATGGCCTCCTGCTGGGATTTTAACAATACGGCGTCGTAGGTGATGTTAGGAGATTTATACAGGACATGGGCCAGCCCGTTTCGGATAATTTCCTGATTCACGAACGTACCGTCCCGAAGAAACACATATGCCAGCCGCCGGTTATACTGATCCAATGATTCCTGATCCCCCTGTATCCGAACCGGTTTGGATAACACGATTTTTTCGTTTAATGTCAGTGCTTCAAGGCCAAAAGGTTCTCCGGGCTTATCTTGATGAGCAATTTCCGGTGCATTGATGCCGATGTAACGGATATGCATTCCATTTTCCAACTCAATGGTGTCACCGTCATAGACCCTTCGAACTGAAAAAAACTCATCCGATGATGCCTGGGATGCGCACGCCAGGGTCACCCAAATAAACAGCATCACCCTGAAAATCCGTTCAATCTTTCTCATATACACCGCCTTGCTTTCTCCACACAAAACAGTATGAAAGGCCGATTACACAATGACGCAAAGAAAATGGTCCGTTTTACACGAACAATCCGCAATGTTCTTCCGCACTCAAATCCAGCATTCTGGATAAACCGCCGTATTTTTCAGGCGTGAAACCGATGGTTTTTTCCCAGATCTCGTCATCTTCCATGCAAAAATAGACCCGTACATTCGGAGCCATTTCCCTGATCCAGGAAACCAGTTTTTGATAGAAATTGAGGCGAAGCGGTTTAAAATACCGCATCTTGCCATCCAGACCGGTTATAAACTCGCCATAAACAAGGGTGGAATCGCTGAACCGGTTCTGAATGATGCTCTTTAGTTCCGGGATAAACCGGAATGTGCCGATACTGATCCAGACAATGTTATCCGCGGATACCTGAGCGAATAGTTTTTGAATGACCTGGCGGTATTCTTCCTCGCACCCCTCATACAAAACAACCGGATCAAAATGAAATGCCAGGGGATATCCCCAGGATTCGCAGGTTTTGGCTGCCCGAAGTCTTGCATTCAGTGATGTCGTGTGCCGCTCCTGTTCCCGAATAACCCTTTCGGTATTCAAGGACCAGGCGCAGATGGTCTTGCGGTTATGGGAAAGGTATTTTAAGCGCTGAATGTCGGTTGTTTTGGTTTTCAGCTCCAGCACGGCCCGGGTCTGTGCGCCGAAAAGGGGAACCAGAAGCGATGAAAGATCTGTACCGTATTCCCAGATCATGCTGTCCGTGAATTCACCGGTACCGATTCTGCTGATGGCGGGTTTTGAAAACTCTTGCGTCAGTTCACATATCATATCCTCATGGTTGACAAAAAACTGAAGAAGCGGCGGATGAAAATAGGCCTGTAAAATACAATAGGAACAGTCCATGGTACAGAAAGTGCCGATATGCAGGATTTTATAGCCGCAGCAGGTATATGAACGGGTTCCGGGACACTCCCGAATAAAAGCACCCTTGTTTCTTGTCAGATAAAGGATTTCCTTTCCCTTCTGTATCGGATCGATTGCCTGGGAAACCACTTGAAATACCTGGCCTGGATCGCTGATCACCCTGCCGGTAATTCCCAGACGGTACTGAACATCCGCCACAACAGGGGAATCCTTCACCTGCTCATCGACAAAAAGATCGAAAATTTTCACGGATACCTTACACTCCACGCACCAGGGTGATCAGGAGTTCACAGGCTTGCTCAAGGTTCAGCTTGCTCATGTTCAGCACCAGGTGGTAGATATCCGGCTGATCGTAATCCACTTTTCCCAGAAGCCGGTAGAAATTTTGTCTGCGTTTATCCTGTCGATTCACCACCTGAAGCGCTTTTTTAAGAGACAGATTGTAGCGCTCTTCCATGAATTGAACGCGGTCCTCAAGGTCAGCCACCAGCAGCACGTGAAAAGCATCTTTATGGTCCCGAAGCAGGTACTGACCTCCCCTACCAACGATGATGGTATTGCCTTCCTCGGCAATCTGCAATAGCATCTGTTGCAGAATATCCACGGAGATGACTTCGTCCACACCTCCTTTTTTATCGTCCAGAATCATTTCCATGCGTCTTTTGGGGACAAGTCCGGAAATGCAGGGCAACAGCTTCCCGTCGAATTCCTTTTCAAGCGTGTCCACCCAGTCGCCGGACTGTGCCTTTTCAGCAACCAGCTTGATGATTTCATCATCCAGAAAGACATACCCCAGCTTCTTTGCAACCAGTGTTCCAAGGGTTTTTCCGCCTGCGCCAAAATGCCTGGATAGGGTAATCACAGCCATATCGCCTCCTATGGGAATAAGGGAGTGTATTGATAGAATGAAGCCATTAAATACAATAAACGAAGCAGATTAAACAATAAAAAAAGAAGGTTTCAAAAGGAAAGACGGGAATCGATCAAAAAAAAATCAGCCGGCACAGAAAAAAATCCGCGCCGGCTGATCTGTTGTCACTGTCTAATGAAAATGAATTCGTCAAACATTCAGATACTGCTGTTTTCCACCCCATCTCCAGGGGACAGGCAGGAAGGTTTTAAAACCATCAAAGACTATTTCCTGCCTTTTGCATAACCAATGGATGTCAAGGCCACTGCCATTTCATCCAGAGTCGCCGGGTCATCAATGGTTGCCGGCAGTTTGTACTCTTTGTTGTCCGCAATCTTCTGAATGGTGCCTCTCAAAATCTTCCCGGAACGGGTCTTGGGAAGCCGTTTGACCACCGTAGCGGTCTTGAAAGATGCCACCGGCCCGATGCGGTCCCTGACCATCTGAACGACTTCTTTAATAATCTCGCTATGGTCACGGGTCACTCCGGCGTTCAAGACAAGAAATCCGATGGGAACCTGACCTTTCAAATCGTCTTCCACACCCAGAACCGCGCATTCGGCAACCTGGGGATGATCCGCGAGAATTTCTTCCATGGCGCCGGTGGAAAGCCTGTGGCCGGCGACATTGATGATGTCATCGGTTCGGGACATGACATAGACGTAGCCGTTTTCATCGATATATCCGGCATCCGCCGTCTTGTAATATCCGGGGAACTCCTCGAGATAAGACTTCACATATCCCTCATCATTGTTCCACAGCGTGGGCAGACTTCCGGGCGGAAGAGGCAGTTTTACCACCAGTGCGCCGATGTCTCCGGCTTTTACCTGTTCATTTTCCGGATTAACGACCTGAACATTCCATCCGGGAACGGGTTTGGTGGGCGAGCCATAGACAACCGGATAGTGGTGGAGCCCCATGCAGTTGGCGGCAATGGCCCATCCGGTCTCCGTCTGCCACCAGTGGTCAATGACCGGAACCTTGATGTTGTTTTCCGCCCATTTCAGGGTGTCGGGATCGGATCTTTCCCCTGCCAGAAAAAGTGTGGCAAAGCTGGAGATATCATAATTCTTAATCAATTTACCTTCCGGATCTTCTCTTTTAATCGCCCGGAAGGCCGTGGGCGCGGTAAAGAGGGCCTTAACCTTGTGCTGGGAAATCACGCGCCAGAAAGCGCCGGCATCCGGGGTTCCAACAGGCTTTCCTTCATACAGGATGGTGGTGCAGCCCTTCAGGAGCGGCCCGTAAACGATATAGGAATGTCCCACGACCCAGCCAACATCCGAGGCCGCCCAGTACACGTCCCCGGCATCCACGTTGTAAACTGCCTTCATAGTCCATTTAAGCGCTACCATATGGCCGCCGTTGTCACGGACAACGCCTTTGGGAATGCCGGTGGTGCCCGATGTATAAAGAATATACAGCGGATCGGTAGCGGCAACCGGAACACAGTCATGCGGTTTGACACCCTTGATGGCGGTGGCCCAGTCGATGTCGCGGCCGGCAATCAGCGTCGCGGTTTCCATGGGACGCTGAAAGATGATGCAGGTTTCCGGTTTTGAGGCGGCCATTTCAATGGCCCCATCCAGCAGGGCTTTATAGGGAATCACTCTTTTGATTTCAATGCCGCAGGAGGCCGTAACAATCACCCTGGGTTTGGCATCGTTGATACGGGTCGCCAGCTCGTTGGCCGCAAACCCGCCGAAAACCACGGAATGGACCGCGCCCAGCCGGGCGCAGGCCAGCATGGCAATGGCCGCTTCCGCGATCATGGGCATGTAGATCAGAACCCGATCTCCTTTTACAACCCCGCGGGCAGCCAGGGCCCCGGCAAATATCGCAACCTCATCCCTTAGCTCTGCATAAGTATATTTCTTAACGGTATCCGTGACGGGGCTGTCGTAAATCAGGGCTATCTGATCGGCCCTGCCGTTTTCGACATGATAGTCCAGCGCATTGTAACAGGTGTTGACAATTCCACCCGTAAACCAGCGGTAAAACGGCTTTTTCGAGTCATCCAGCACTTTATCCCATTTTTTATACCAGAACAGATCTTCGGCTGCTTTTGCCCAGAACACATCCGGGGTATTGATGGAGGATTCAAAAGCCTCTTCATAGGGGTTACTCATGTTCGATTCTCCTTTCTGAATAAAAGAGCCGGAAGAATTCTCACATTCTTCCGGCTCCGGTTTTTCAAGGGACGGTTACAGACTCGATACCGTCATCAGTCAACCATCTTATGAATGGCTTCAACAATTTCCGGATTGGCCAGGGTCATCACATCGCCGACATCCGTCTTGTTGGAAAGAGCGCCAAGGACCCGGCGCATGATCTTGCCGGATCTGGTTTTGGGCATATCGGGCACAATCCAGACCTTTCTGGGTTTGGCAATGGGGCCGATCTCCACCACAAGGGCTTTGATGATTTTAGCTTCAAGTTCCTTGCTTGCCGTAAACCCCGGTTTCAAGGACACATAAAGATCCGGAACCTTGCCCTTGATTTCATCCGAAACCGGTACGACCGCGGCTTCCGCGACTTCATTCACCGTCATGGCCGCAGACTCCAGTTCCTTGGTTCCCAGACGATGGCCGGAAACATTGATAACATCGTCGATTCTTCCCAGGATTCGATAATATCCATCCGGGGCCTGAACCGCTGCATCACCGGTCAGATACGGCCAGTCTCTCCAGTCCTTGCTGTTCGGGTCTTTGCAATACCGCTGATAATACTGGCGGACAAAGCGTTCGCGATCTCCCCAGATGGTCTGGAAGCCGCCCGGCCAGGGATTTTGAATACAGATATTGCCGGCCTTGCCGCATCCGGATGGCAGTTCATTGCCATCCTCATCATAGATGATGGGGTGGATGCCGGGCACGCCGGGTCCTGCGCTTCCCGGTTTCATGGGCCTCAGGGCCGGCAGGGTGCTGCATAGAAATCCGCCGGTTTCCGTCTGCCACCAGGTGTCCACGATAATGGCCTCGCCTTTTCCGACTTCTTTATGATACCATTTCCATACAGCCGGTTCGATGGGCTCGCCAACGGTCGTCATGTGTTTGAAATGATAGTTATACTTAGCGGGTTCATCCGGCCCGACTTTTCTTAAGCCGCGAATGGTCGTGGGCGCCGTGTGGAAAATATTGACATCCAGATCCTGGGCGATTCTCCAGGTCCTGCCGGCATCCGGATAGGTGGGAATGCCTTCATAGATAACCGATGAAGCGCAAAGCGCCAGCGGGCCATAAACAATGTAGGAATGTCCGGTGATCCAGCCGATATCGGCCATGCACCAGTAAACATCTTCCGGATGGATGTCCTGAACGTATTTAGAGGTTCCGGTGACATAGGCCAGGTAGCCGCCGGTGCTGTGCTGACAGCCCTTGGGTTTTCCGGTGGTGCCGCTGGTATACATCAAAAAGAGCGGGGCTTCCGCAGGCATGGGCACCGGGTCGATGCGTACGCCGTAATATTTTTTCAACAGATCATTGACGATAAAATCCCTGCCTTCGACCATCGGGGTGGGGCTGGAATATTTGCCGGGATACCGCTGCCAGACCAGAATTTTTTTCAAAGTCTGGCCCTGTTTTTTGGCTTCATCAAAAGCGATATCAGCCTTTTCCTTGTGGTCGATAATGGAGCCGCCGCGATAGTAACCGTCGATGGTGATCAAGACTTCACTTTGAGAGTCCTGAACCCGGTCTGCGGCTGCCTTGCCGCTGAACCCGCCGAATACCTCGGAGTGAATGATGCCCAGACGGGCGCAGGCCAGCATGGTAATGGGAAGCTCGGCAGTCATGGGCATATGCAGCGTCACCCGGTCTCCTGCCTTTAATCCGCAGAAATCCTTAAGCACGGCTGCAAATTCATTCACCCGGACATAAAGCTCTTGATAGGTGATGTGTTCGACTTTCTCGTTTTCCAGTTCCGGCACAAAATGGATGGCGGTCTTGTTTTTGTTCAGGGGAAGATGCCGGTCGATACAGTTATAGCTGGCATTGATTTTTCCGCCTACAAACCATTTCCAGCAGGGTGCATCGCTGGTGTCCAGAGTGGTGTGCCAGTATTCGTACCAGGTCAACAGATCCGCATATTCCTTGTAGCAGTTCGGAAAATTATCCAGACTGAACCGATCATAGATACCTTCATCCGTCATGTTGGCCTGGGCAATGAACTTCTTGGATGCATAGTAATACTCTTCTTCCTGCCAATGTACCGCAATCTGCGCTTCAGATGTTTCTACAGCTTCTGCTCTTTCTACTTGTTCTGCCATTGGTCGTTTCCTCCCCATGATCGTGTTAATGGTTATTCTGCTTTTTATTAATTTTTTCCGACTGCAATTAACGCGCTATTCCGCGTGAAAAGACTTCAAAAGCCAGATCCAGCGTTGGTTTGAGATAATTTTTATTCTCGTTGATGATTTTTTTGCTCTCTTCCCAGAGAATGATTCCCGAGAATAACGCCCAGAGGGTGTCTGCCAGTGCAAAAGGATGCCGGTCGATAAACACCCCTTTTTTTATACCCAACTGAAAAATATTGGCCATGGCCTCCAGAGAATTCCGGGATAGTTCCACGATTTCCTCCAGTAGTTCCGGCGTAAGACTTTTCAGCGTTTCACTGGATTGAAGCTGAAACAAATTGATCACGATTAGCGGATCAAAATCATAGACATCGAGCATGGCCTGTTTAAGGGCTTCGATATACTGCTCGGGCTGAAGATCCGCATTCTCGATAACATGTTTTAGCCTGATACTCAGATATTGAAGAATTCTGACAGACAGCGACGCGTACAATTCATCTTTGTTTTTAAAATATAAATAAATGGTTCCCGGACTGAGTTCGGCTTCCCTGGCAATATCTTCCATGGTGGACTTGCTGAAGCCGCTTCCAGAAAAGACCCGTTTTGCAGCAACCATGATCTGCTGTCGCCTGCGCTCTTTTTCCCGTTCTTTCCTTTCGTGAATCCCCATAATCAATGAACCTTATTTATTTGTTGAAATATTTTATAAACTATATTTTTAATTGTCAAGAAAAATTATAGCTAAAAAATTAAAATCAAATATAATATTTATTGTGTTCATCTATTAATAAAACAAGATCTGGCGAAAGAACGGAAATCCTGTTCTGCAAAATATTTTGGAGCTTGCAGCTCTATTGGTCGAAATAATATAACTAATAAGCTGTAGGATATTACGTGTGTTTTTATTCGAAAGTCGAAGGACATTACGTTGCTTTGACCTCTTCCTTTGAAAAAAGGGGATTGAGGGAGATTTTTTGTCTTTGCGTTTTCAAATCCCCCTGGCCCCCCTTTTTCAAAGGGGGGAAGGCACTTGGCAGGCAATGTTGAAACTCATCACATTGCGAGGGTGATTTTCCGGGCTCTCCAATTGGATTACCCGGTGCGGTTAACTAAGCATTTACCTTTACGTTATCCTGCATTTCCGCCCAGAGCGGCCGACTGGTGCTGTATGCCAGAATCACCCCGACAATCAGCAGTGCGCCTGAAATATAAAACGCATAATTGAGGCTTCCGGTAAGGTCTTTGATGGTGCCGCCCAGTCTGGCCATGAAAAAGCCAAGGCCCCAGCCGATGAACACCAGTCCATAGTTAAAGCCCAGGTTTTTGGGACCATAAAAGTCACCGACAAAGGCAGGCATCAGGGAAAGACCGCCGCCATATTGCCAGAAAGCAACGCCGACAGCCAGGAACAGCAGGAAGATATTCGCGGACGCGATGATGTAAGGAAGGGTAAAAAGGCATAAGGCGGACAGTCCACAGTTCAGACAATAGGCGTTTACCCGTCCGAGTTTATCCGAATACATTCCGGTTCCCACACGACCCAGAGCATTGATCAGTCCCCCGAAAGAGACGAGCAGCCAGGCATTGGCGGCAAAAAAGGGAATCTTGGCACCCGTTTTGCTCAGCAGCCCCGCGGCATTGGCAATAATCAGAAGGCCGGACTGAGTGGTCAGAATAAACATGAATACCAGTGCATAAAACTGCCAGGTCTTGATCATCTCGCCGGCTTCCCAGTTATGCTTGGTCGAGGCAGCCAGCAGTTTGGCGGATTGCGCAACTCTGGGCGCGGCCGGCACATAACCCGGACCAGGAATCTTGATGAGTTGGCCGGCAACGACCACCACGGTGGCAAAGAGAACGCCCAGAATGACGAAGCTCTGTGTAATACCGAAATCGCCGATCAGATATTTTGCCAGGGGGCCGATATAGAGCGCTGCCCCGCCGTATCCGCCGACCACCAGGCCCGCAATGAGCCCGCGACGATGGGGGCCGAACCATTTAAGGGCGGCCGGGGTTGGCGCGGCATATCCGATTCCCATGCCGATTCCGCCGAAAATGCCGAACCCGATGACAAGTCCCGTATAGCTTTTCATCATTCCGGCGATGATACACCCAGCGGCCAGAAACAGACCGCCCACGGTGGCTCCGAATTTGGGGCTGATTTTATCCTGAATTTTTCCTCCGGGAATCATCAGCAGGGCAAACATAATAACGCAGAGCGAAAACGGCGTGGCAGTCTCTGCATTGTTCAGATAAATCCATCCCGCATTTTTGGGATCCGTCATTAGCTCGCCGGCTTTGGTGATAATGTCGCCGGCTCTGAAATCGCCTTTAACTTCACTCAGCAGCGCATATCCTTCCTTTACATTTGTTCCGAATTTAACTTTCAAAGACTCGGCCCGCTGAACGGCTTCCTTTGCCTTGACCACCATGTTTCCGGGTAGCGCTTTATCAGCGTCTGTTGCCTTGGCGGCTAAAATCACCGCTGTTTTGGTCACAACATCTCCGGGGGCCAGGGTGACTTCGCTGACAAGAGCGGCTCCCCACATACTCCAGGCATATAAAATTCCCAGACAGAGATTGATGGCTGTGCCTGCGAAGGTCGTAATCCAGGCCTGAGTAGGTTCCTTTTCGTAAGTATCCGACATATCTTATCTCCTTTTACCAAAGGTTAAGTTTCCTGTTCATTATAGAAAGTTTCCCAGAGATTTTCAGCGTCACCCTTTAAGGCCCAAAGCAAGAGGTTGTCCTATGGATTCGATTTCAGGACATGGCATTTGATTTTCACTGCTTTTCCTCCAGATCGTCGGCCTGACGTATTCCCTCCTTCCTGTAACCCAAGGGTTACAAACTCCCTTCGTGATGTTGCGAATACATAATTTAAAATCAGCATATTTCAATTACCAGTAAAAATGAATTAAATTTATTTGTTATTTTCATATATATTCTATGCATTTTGTTTGTCAAGAATTATTTATTCATTATTTATATTTTATGCAATATGATAAAAACAACTCCATTTACTAACAAGAGTGTTTAAAGAAATGAATTGGTTAGAGCAGAAAAAAAGCCCCTTCTTTGAAAAAGGAGGGCTTTCATAGAAAATCCATCAGGCAGGAACAATAGATACGGTATCGGATGAAAAACGAATGAAGATTATCGGGTTGAAATCCGGCAGCCATTCAGGATTTCATTCAGGATGGGGCTGGAAGATACTTCTGTGAGGCGAGAAAGACGATGTTGCAACTCGACAAGATTATTAAAATTGAGATGAAAACTGAATGTGGTGCCTTCAAAATCCCTGGGGGGTATCAGCGCCATACCGGATTCAAGGCCCAGGGATCGGACCCGTGCTTCAAAATCACTTTCAACGGCTGTAATCGAAGGATACCGGCGGCCCCTTAAGTACTGCCTGAGATAAATGGTTTTTTGGGATCGGTCCCATTTTTCATGAACCATAATCTGCTGAAGTTCAGGGGCACATAGAATATCCTTGACGGTTAAATGCTCCCGGAATGCAATCTCCTGAATCATCGTCAGGATTTCCCGCTGCTTGTTCAAACCCAGCTTCAAGTATCCAAAGAGCGTTGACAGACCGATTCCGCTGGACTTTTCCATTTGTCCCAGTTCAAGAGCCATGGCCATTGAAAGCACATTCAACAGCACCCCTTCCTGAATTTCGGGTGCAAGACCGGATAATTGACGCAGCTTATGAATCGCGGAAAAATTATCCGGCAGTCCCAGCACCCCTGCTGCCTGGCGAAGATCAGCGGGGTTGGGATGAACCCCGGACAGCAAGACCAGCGCACGGGACGTTTCAATCAGATTCAATGGCCGCTGCAGCGAATTCTCGGCGATCGCCAATTGGACGCAGGTCAATTTATCCGTATCCGGCGAAAGCAGCCTGACGGAAATTCTGGAAAGCCCCAGTGCTTTGCAGGCCGCGATTCTTCTGAACCCGCAGACAACCCCATAGACCGAATCGACAACCAGAAGTACCGGAGGGTGCATCACACCCAGCCGGTCAATGGAGGCGGCAAGTGTTCCGACGGCGGTTTCGGTGGTAACCTGGAAGGTTTTATCTTCCAGGCGAATCCGCTCCAACAGTACGGACTGCTCAGTTGACGGCATAGCCGGGACCTGCAAGAAGCTGTAGAGCTTCCAGATATTTTTTTCGGGTACCTTCAATCACATGATCCGGAAGCCTGGGCGCCGGCGGTTTCTGATTCCACCGAATGGACAGGAGATAATCCCGGACAAACTGTTTATCAAAGCTTTCCTGAGATCCACCGGGTTTATAGGAAGCCTTGGGCCAGAACCGGGATGAATCCGGGGTAAGCACCTCGTCAATCAGAACCAGTTCATCTCCCAATAAACCAAACTCAAATTTGGTATCGGCAATGATAATGCCCTTGCTGTCGGCAAGTTCAACCCCTTTCCGGTAAATGGCCAGACTCAAGGCCTTCACCCGATCGGCCAGGGATTTTCCGATCAACTTTGCGGCCTGATCAAAATCGATGTTCTCATCATGCAGCCCGATTTCGGCCTTGGTGGATGGGGTAAAAATGGGTTCGGGAAGCCTGTCTGATTCTGTCAGCCCATCCGGAAGATGAATGCCGCAAAGGGTTCGCGTCTGCTGATAGGATTTCCAACCGGACCCGGACAAATAGCCTCTGACCACACACTCGACCGGCAGCGGAGCCGCTTTTTTCACCAACATGCTCCTTCCCCGGAGCGCGTCCGCATAAGGTTTACAGGCTTTTGGATATACATCCACATCGCTGGTGATGACATGATTGGGAACCAGGTCCTTCATCACATCGAACCAAAACAGGGATATCTGGGTTAAAACCTTTCCCTTGTCCGGAACAGGGTCCGGCATGACCACATCAAAGGCCGAAATCCGGTCCGTGGCAATCATCAGCAGACTATCGCCAAGGTCATAAATATCCCTGACCTTTCCCCGTTGCCGCAACGACAGTCCGGCAAAATGGGTCTCAATTACAGAAGTTTTCATAATCCTATACCCTTATAGTAAAAAGCCAAATAAACATTCGGTCACAACAAATCATTGTAAGCGTTCATGGGGACCAAGGGCCATTAACAGCAATGGCCCCTGACTCATTTACTTTAAAATTATATATCAATATGATGTCATTTTCCATATGAATTTTTAGGGATAAAAACGGCTGGGAGTCGTTGGTAACACCCCAGCCAATTTTCACAAAGCAATAATCGACTTAGTGGTCGGATTATACACAGTTTTTTCAATCAGCCTCACCTCCAACCCACCATTTCTCTAAAAAGGACCAGTTCATCTTGCTTCATAAACACGGTGTGCTCCGGTCCAGGATAGATGCGTTCCTGAACTTCCTGCATATAATCTTTATAAACCTTTTCGATGATGGGAATCAGGTCAACGTAAACCTTAGAGTGGCGTGGAAGATGCGGTTCGTATAAATGAAATAGGTCGGAGCCAATAATATGCACTCCATCGGCCCGGTTGCCTGCTCCCAGGCTGATGACAGGCACCGGCAAGGTTTCCGATAAGTACTGACAAACCTCTGAGGTTGTAACTTCGCACATGATGGAAAAACAGCCAGCGTCCACCATGGCCAAGGCATCATCCACTAATTCCTTGGCTCGATCTGCGGTCTTGCCCTGAGCCGCAAAACCGCCCAATTGAGGCATCCGCATGGGAGTGATACCGATGTGCCCCTGAACTGGTATACCTGCCTTGACTATGGCCTCAATGTTTTTGGCGTGGTGCTGATTACCTTCGCATTTCATAACCTCAGCATTGGCTTTTTGCACAAATGTGGCAGCGCTTTCAACAGCCTGCTGGGGAGACAGATGAAAACTCATGTAAGGCATGTCCACCATGCGCAGTCCATATTTTGAACCCCTGTCAACCGCCTTAGCCATCATCAGAACCTGTTCGAATGTCACGGATGTGGTGTTCGGTTCGCCAAACAACACCATGCCGCCAGTGTCTGATACGCAAAGAATGTCCATGCCAGCTCGATCTGCTACAACAGCATTGGGGTAATCATATACAGCCAATTGGGTAATGAGCTCACCGCGTTTTTTCTTCTCAGCCAAATAAGGAATTGTAACTTTTTTACGTTTGACCGCCACCTTGTCTGTCATAATCTATCTCCTTCTTTTCTATTTAACCCAAAATGGGTTTTGTTAATTTTCTGATGGATTGTTGTTGTAATGGTTCACCATTCAAGATGTTCCTTGTGAAATGCTTCCAGAAAGTCCTGTGATGCCTTGCTGCCTCCAGCAAAGGCCTTGAGAGCCTCTGCGTGCAGCAACTCCAAAGCTTCACGCTTGTAGTCAAGATATTCTACAGATTTCAGCATGTCTTTGTGACGAGGACGTTGCAACTTGATCTCCATCTCCTTGATAATGGTCCCGGGACGGTTAGACATGATTAACAAATGATCAGCCAGAAAAATGGCCTCATCTATCTCCGAAGTTACAAAGAGCACGGTTTGACTTTGCTCCTCCAACAGAGCGACGAAGTATTCCTGCATGAGTTCGCGCGTCATCGCATCCAAACCCCGGAACGGTTCATCAAGGAACATCACCGCCGGGTTGTTTATCATCATGCGAGCCAATTCCGCCCGACGTTGCATGCCGCCCGAAAGTTGGGAGGGGTATTTCGACTGAAAGTCTTGAAGCCCTACTTTTTCTAAAAGAGTCCTCACCTGGTCGGTTATCTCTGAACGGGATAATTTTCGAGAAACCCTGGGCCCGTAGGCTACATTGTCGAAGGTATTCATCCAGGGGAAAAGCGCGGTTTCCTGGAAAACGACTAGCCTGTCCGAGCCGGGCCCAGAAACCGATTGTCCGTTCAATATAATAGTCCCCTCATCCGGCTTGTCGTAGCCAGCCAACAAGTTGATCAGGGTACTTTTCCCGCAGCCCGAAGGGCCGATGAGTACGGTCAGTTTACTGTCTCTCAAATTTATGGAAACGTCTTTAAGCACCTGTTGTAGAAAGGGATGATATCCAAAACTCTTGGATACCTTCTCTATCTTCATTTCGCCTTTACGCTGAGTTGATAACATTTTCGCCATAGCTCCTATTCAATTAAAAGATTCGCAACCACGGCATGGACAACCGACCTATGGTGCGTATGGCATAACTTGATAAATAACCGGCAATCCCGATGCTCATCATGCCAACCACGATTTGCGGGTAATTGCCTCCCACATAGGAAGACCATGTGAGATAACCCAAACCCGACTTACCTGCTATCATCTCGGCCGCCACAACCACCTCCCAAGTTATACCCATACCCACTGCCATTCCGGTAAAAATGCTTGGCAGAGTAGCCGGTAGTACAATCTTAAAAAAAATGTCATGAGGTCTTGATCCAAGAGAAATGGCTGTTCGGGCATATCGCACATCAACATTCCGTGCTCCTCCCAACACGTTGATGACTACCGTAAAAAAGGCGCCTAAAAATATAACAAAGGCAATGCTCGTTTCCGTGGTGGGCCAAAATATAATGGATATGGGCACCCAAGCCAAAGGTGGAATGGGTCGGACCATTTCAAAAGTAGAAAATGTTAAACCGTAAAACACTCGGCTGACGGCCATGGCTAAAGCCAGAGGAATACCGATAACCTGGGCGGCAAGGAAACCAGTGAGAACGCGCTGGTAGCTTGCCACCCAGTTTTTCCAAAACCCTGGATTCGCCAACAAGCCCAATAAGACACCAAATATTTCACTAGGTGCTGGCATGGCTGCCAATAAGGGTAGTTTCAGAGCTCGACCAATCTCCCATGCGACAAGGCATATACAGATAGATGCACCCCCCCGCAGTGATGTGCGGTTGATAATTTTATTTCCCAATTTTTTAACAAATACATTATCGCTGCTCGACATTGCTAATTTTCCTTTCTAAGCCAGTTCGCGTTCGCCAGCCTCGAAGGCTTTTTTAGCTTCCTCATGCACAGCCTCCACCACTAGATTCTTTAGCTCCAGGTAACGGGTGGAACTTCGTGCTTTAAAGTCCCGAGGGCGTGGCAGATCAACCTCGACAAGGTGTTTAACCTGACAGGGGCGGGTAGTCATAATGACCACTTTACTTCCCAGAAACAGAGCCTCCTCAAGGTCGTGGGTGATAAAGAAAATAGTTTTTTTCGTTTTATCGTATACCTGTAGCAGGAACTCGTGCACTACTCCTTTGGTGAGGGCATCCATGGCGCGGAAGGGTTCGTCTAACAGTAACACTTTGGGATCATTAAGGAGAGCACGGGCAATTTCAACGCGTCGCTTCATGCCGGATGATAATTCACCGGGATAACTCTGGGATATGTCGCGCAACCCTAATTCACCCAAGAGCTCCGATGCAGCCTTTTTGGCTTTACTCTGACTCATAACTCCCTGCACAACTGGCCCGAAGGTCACATTTTCTTCAACAGTGTACCATGGAAAAAGAGCACCGTTTTGAAAGACCACTATGCGATCTGATCCGGGCGGAGTCATGAAATCCGGCGAGCAAAGTATCTTACCATCCAAATAAACCTCTCCTGAGGAAATGCTGTGAAAACCTGCAATCGCGTTTAACAGGGTCGTTTTTCCGCAACCCGATGGTCCAACCACGACGCAGAACTCACCCGCAGCAATTTCAACAGAACAATTATCTACTGCGCATACGTTCATTCCTTCTGGATCATAAATTTTACAAACGTTTCTGATAGAAATCTGCCCACTTATGCTCATGCCTCACCTCGTGTAGTCCATCGCATTAATTGTCTGCCAACCAGGCGAATCGCTGCGCTGCATATAAAACCAACCAAACCCAGAGTTACCATAGCGATTACAATAACCGGGTATTGGCTAAGCACATAAGAATCCCAGATCAGATAACCCAAGCCATACTCTCCCGAAAGCATCTCGGCAGCAACCAGTGAAAACCAGGCCACCCCCATGCCAATCTGAAGGCCGGTAAAGATAAAGGGTAAGGCACCGGGTACCACTACCTTGAAGAAGATATGACGGGGTTTTGCCCCCAAGCAACTTGCTGCCCGAAAATATACTTCGTCGATGGACTCCACACCCAACAGGGTGTTGAGCACTGTCGCAAAGAAGGATGCAAGAAATGCCAAAAAGATGATGGGTTCCTCACGTCCAGACCACATAAGAATAGCTAGGGGAACCCAGGCCAATACAGGAATCGGACGCAGCAACTCTAATATGGGAAAGGAGTAATCCCTAAAAACCTTATTCCAGCCCATGAAAAGCCCTATGGGGACCCCTAAAGCAGTTGCGATACTGAATGCGATCAATATGCGCAATGTACTCCACATGATGTGCTTGTAATATTCAACAGTGTAGATGGATGTTCCGAATGAGGGATCGTGAGAGATAAATTCTCTCCATACAGCCAATGGACCCGGAAGTTTCTCAAATCGAGGGAGTTTGAAATATTCAGTTACAAGGAACCATAAAAATACAGATAAAATCAGCCCAGAGGCACTCAGGAACAGGCTCTTAAGAGAAGATGGGTTGGTAATTTGGTGTCGCAGTGCAAACCAGACTCTGGTTCCAATAGACATCTTTATTGGAAAAACCGGTTCAGGCAGGCTGTTATCGGCGGGAATATTAAGTGTCATGTTTTTTCTCCCATCAAACGGGCGGACGGAGCGTTTCTTTCAGTCCACCCCGAAGCTATAAATCAGATAGATTATCTTGGTGCTTGGGAGATGTCTTTGGGCATAATAACTCCTAAGGGTGTGGGAGCATTGGCATCCTTAACAATCATTCGAGCTATGGAATCATCAATGGCACCTTCAGGGGCCTTATCCACGTTAATTACTTTCGATGAATTTAAGAAGGTGTATGTTCCGACTAATAATTCGTGCACACGGGGCGTAAAGACAAAAGGTTTGGTATCCCGCTGGGGAGCACCACCGCAATTACCGGGCACTGCACCAAACAAGGAGAACCATGCCATTGTGGTGGTGATTCCGGTAGTCTGGCCAGCTACAATTTCTGCCACTTTTGTCCAATTCTTGGGATCAAGAATAAACTGCTGAGCTTCAAGTTCAGTCTGTAGCCAGGCCTTGGCAATATCAGGGTGCTTCTGCACGAAGTCCGACCTCATGGCAACAAAACCAGCGTCAGGTGTCTGAAATGTATAGCCGGTAGCAACAATCTTAGCTACGCCATCACCCACCAAATTGCCGATACGGCTTACCGTGGGTTCCCAAAGTACAGCCGCATCGATCTTCTTGACACGGAAGTTGGTAGCAATGACCTCAAGAGATTGATTCAATACTTCTTTGGGTTTGATACCCTCTTTTTCGATAACAGTACGCAGAAAACGATCAGCACAGCTTCCCTTCGGGGTAGCCAAGGTTTTTCCATCCAGCCATTTAACGGCATCCTCTGGCGACTTGAAGTCAGGCGCATCTGATCTTACCATAATCACGTTGCAACGTTGTCCATCTGATAATCCCGTAGAGGCAACCAATTTGATAGGAGCGATATCGGTTTTGGTGGTAGAAACCACGGCTGGCATATCTCCCAAATAGCCTATCTGCTGTTTGTCGGCCACCATGGCATTGACAATGATGGAGCCCTGCAAGGCAGCCTCGAATTCCACCTGGCTGCCTGCCGGCAGGTATTTCTTCCAGAGCTCCATTGCCTTGATAACTGCGGCCGAGTAAGAAATAGTATCATAGGGTTGATATCCTACCGTAATGTTGACCGGCTCGGCCGCATGGACGGGCCCAAAGCCAAAACCCAGCAGCAACGCGAATACAAGACATCCCATAATCAAACCTGGTTTTTTCATGACTTCGACTCCTTTTTCTGTTAAGTTTATTGGGCGACGAAAACCAAACCGGCCACGACCGAACCGACTGGACTCTTCTTTTGCCTATGATGTAGCACTTCATTCCAAGAGGGCGCAAGTCGCTGAATTACCCAAAATTAGAAGTATAAGTCCGCAATATTTAGGTAGGGTGGCTACTACAGTTGAATACGCAAAGTAACGCAATTATGGTGGGTAACAATACCTACTGCATAATAATTACAGTAAGTTTTGAGGAATTCAAACGTGGGGATTGAAAAGGCTTTCTGGTTTGTTTTTGGTTATATTGGCTTCTCGCTACAAATCATAATCTTCAGACGCTACAATACCGTGCTTAATGGCATAGTGGATAACCTCAGTCAGATCTCTCAAATTCAGTTTTTGCATGGCTCCCGCACGGTATTTTTCAATTGTGCGAGGACTGAGGAATAAAATTTCTCCGATATCACGGTTGGTTTTTCCTTGGGCTACCAGCCGGAAAACCTGCTTCTCCCTCTCGGTGAGTCGGGAATAACAACTCTCTTCCCCTGATGCGGTGGGCTGGCGCAGATAAGAACCAATAACATATGCCCGCACTTTAGCGCTAAGGTAATACTCACCTTGGTACACCGAGCGGATTGCCTCAAGGAGTTCTGTGGTGGGCGAGGTTTTGAGTACATAGGCCAAGGCGCCAGAACCGAGAATCTGTTGCACGAAAGCAGGATTATTATGAACTGACAATACCGCAATTTGAGTTCGAGGCAGAGCTGATCTCAACAAGGGAACCAAGTCCAAACCGGTCAGTCCGGGCAAAGAAATATCCAACACCAATACATCTGGTCTTAGATCTCGCGCTTTCTCCATCACTTCATGGCCGTTCTGGGCCTCACCCACCACTTCCATGTCCGTCTGAGCGTTTAGAAGTCGCAACGCCCCTTCGCGCACGATTGCGTGATCATCAGCGATCATTACCTTGATTTTCTCACTCATCTATATCTTTCCCGTCAATATATAAGGGCAAATCAGCTATGACGGTGCAGCCGTTATTCTTCGAAGAAATGATAGTAAATTGTCCGCCAATTGAAGCGGCTCTTTCACGCATGCCTAGGAGTCCGATACCTCCCCTTTCAAACCCATGAGATTTCATGAGACTTTGGACGTCGAAACCGATTCCATCATCTTTAATAAATAATCGAAGTTGCCCATTCCTGATATCCAGACAGATTTCTATTGCCTGAGCCTTGGCGTGACGGGCAATATTGGTAAGCGCCTCTTGAATAATTCTAAAACATACTATCTCTAGTTGCAAGTTTAGACGGCCAGAAACATTCTGGGATGAAAATGAAATTTGCATCTCCGGTCGACGACGGTTGAATTCGTTGATGTGACTTCGGACAGCGACCAATAAACCGAGGTGCTCAAGGGTTGCCGGCCATAAATGTGCAGCGATACTATGAACGGACTCCCCCATATCTTCGGCCATGTTGGACAATTTATGGGTTAGTTCCCTTGCTTGTGCAGGGTCATCAGGTAAAAGACCGGCAATGGATTGCAGGCCAAACTGGAAGCTGGTAATCATCTGCCCCAATTCATCGTGCAGGTCATGGCCAATGCGTTTTCGTTCCTCTTCACTGCTACCGATAAGCCGTTGCGACAAATAACGAATCTCTTGCTCAGCTTTTCGGCGCTCATTCATTTCCTGGCGGGTTTCGGATCTACTCCGCTTCAAGGCTTCCATGGTGTTGTTAAGCGCCTGTCCCACACGACCGATTTCATCATTATGAATAATTGGTATAGGATGATCAAGTTCATTGGCCCCCAGCCTGTCTACTCCCTCCATTAGCAAATGTAGTTGGCGCAGTATATAACGCGCAAGAAGCCAGGCAAAGATGATGCCCGCACCAATAGCGATAATTATGTATAAGAAACCACTCAAGGAGACGTATTTGAGGTGATTGTAGGTGGGGGTAGTATCCAAACCCATCAGAACCCAACCGATTGGATGTTCTTCAACCATGATTGCTGCTGCAGAATGGATTGTGTGTTGATCTTCATGCCATATAATGGGACTGCCAGATCCGTTTAACACCTTTAGGCTCAGGGAATCGTCCAAGTATTGACCTATCAAGCGTTGGTCTGTATGGGCCAATACAAGCCCTTGTGTGTCAACTATGAGGGCATAGCGAATCGGGGTGTCTTGTTGACTATTTTGAAGCACCTCCTCAATTCCTGCCAGATCGTCAGCCAATACCCAGGAAGACGCAGCAGTGCCTGTGAGGCTGGCTTGCTTCAATGCGGCAGCAGTAGCCGTCTGAAGCAGGAAGACCTTTTGGCGCTGAACGATGTCCATCACAAAAATGGTCATCAAAATAAAATGAACCGCCGCCACACCCAATATGAGAGTACTGCGAATACTCAGCCGGTTAAAGAAAGAAAACAAGTTCAACGTCGCTCTCCTGTGGGCAATTTTTCATCAGGGAATAGCCGCGCGTAATTCTCCAAAAAATTCTGCACTGGCAAATAAGTAACGTCTGACGCGGTATCAAAACGAGAAATATGTATGCCCTCCAATATTTTGCGACCCTCGTCATGGTTATGAAGGTCCAAAAGCACCTGTAAAACCTGTTTCACGTGTTCGGCCGGTATATCATTGCGGGCAACCAATCCGTTATTGACCAATGGCGAGGTCAGCCATTTAACCTCTAATGCCTCACTCAACTCCGGCCTGGCTTTTAATAGGAGTTCCCAAGGAAGCGGCCAGGTTCCTGCGGCTAAGGTTTTGCCCATGTAAACATTCATAATCGCTGACTCTTGAGATCCCACATAATGCAACGTATTGTCAGATAGGTTCAGGCCAAGGGTCTTCAAGTAGTACTTTGTCATCATAGTGGCGGCTAGGGCCGTAGGCGCCGGAAAACTTAAATCACATCCCTTAAGGTCATCTACGGTTAATACATTGACATCTCTTCGCATAATAATGATACCTCGAAACATAAAATCATCACCCATTTTTCCAACAACGTGATAACCATGATTGAGACTGGTTAAAGTTTGCAAAGGATTAGGTAAAGCAAGGTGAAATCGACCGATGTAAAGTTTTTGTTCAAAAGTAGCGTAATCTCGCGATGCAACCAACTTTAACGAAAATCCGCTTACCCTTCTATTTATGATATCCATCAAAGGTTGGTAAATGCCAAATAGTCGTTTGGGGTTGTGTAAGGGATGAACAGCAAAAGTGTATACAGGACTCTGTTCCATACTGACTGGCCTGGCAATGTAGCGAGGGCTGTAGTCGTACTGAGATCCAGAATCACAAGCCACGAGTAATATGGCTACCCCCACCAGAAGTGGCCAGCAACAAACGTTCCGCAACCATAATGACAGTATCAACATCGATTCCCGTTTCGTAAAAAAAAGACCAAACTATCGTAATCTTGAGATAGCCCGTCAACTTTTAGCATCCAGACGCCACTTATCGCCAGGATTGCCGTACCGGAGATACACTTTTTCATCCCCAGTATGGGGATTGCAGATTTCAGGTTATATTAAACAGCCATATGACCGTTCCGGAAACAGCAAATCATCGCAAACGTTCATGGGGACCCAGGGCCAGTTGCCAGTAACAGCACTGACCCCTGACTCCTGATTTAAAACAAAGTGGGTATGCAATTAGCTCAACAAATATCAACATCTATATGAATTAAAAAGAGAATATTACAACAGATCGCTTATTTGAATATGTGAAATATTGATCGTAATTATAGATAGTTGTCCTTGCTCTGGTTGAATAAACTGCATACCTATTTAAAACAATATACCAATATGATGTCCTTTTCTATATGAATTTTAATGATGTCCTCACCCTCCACGATTATTCCGAGACCAATACTTTTTCTGTTGTGACCTTACCACCCGACAGCGTGACAACGACAAAATGATAGGAAGGATCCCCGAAATACAAACGGGTAAGCGGCGCTCCGGCGCCGCCGGTGATGATGTGGCGCGTTCCATCAAGCATAGCTTCATCGTAAAGATGGTAATGCCCGTAAAACACACCGGCCACGTTCCGGCCGGAAAGCGTCTGCAAAAAGACGTCGGCCCCCTTTGTAAACGTGTGGCTGTCTATCCATTTAAGGGTTTGCGGCGGAATGTGCATGAGAACAAATTTCAGGGAATGCTCCATACTCAACTGGGTTTTCAGATAGTCAATCTGGCTCGATGCCAGAGAATAGCCGGAATTGTCCAGAACAATGAACCTGGAATTGATTCCGGGAAGATCCAGGACATAGTCCAGGGGACCAATCAGTTGCTGAAACAACGCTTTTCCCTTATCACTCTTATCCCCATTCGTCAGTTCATGATTGCCGGCAGCGACAAAAACGGGCATGTCCGGAAGGGTTTGCTGAAGAATCGCCAGAAAATGCCGGAACTGTTTTTCACTTCCGGTGGATACGGCATCGCCCGTGTGCAGAATAAACAGCGGATGGTAACGGGCTGCAGCCAGCAGGCATTTTATAAAGACTTCATCGTTGTCGCGGCTGTCTCCCATGACCACAAATGTATACGGTTCTTCTTGAACCCCGGCCAGCCTGGATTCAAGCTTCTGCCGGGACTGCTCATAAAGCGTAGCGGATTGAGCGCCCCCGCAGATCAGGATAAAGATTAGAATCCATCCCAGACAGTAAAGACGACATCGTTTTCCATTTCCCGTTTGCCGATACATCACCCACCCCCCTCTAACTGATTGACGGCGCTGCCGAAAGTTTCATTTTGATCCAATGGTCATCACTGCCCCCGGCTTTACGCTGAAAATAACTTCTTGACAAGAGGATATTATTGCTGGTATTCATTTCTCAAATAAACATCAATTTGAAAAATTATGATATCTGTCGCCATCATCGTCCTTATTAGCCTTATTCTCGTCCTCGTCGGGATTATCCTTCCCTACGAGGCGCCGGGTTGATAATGGCCTGATTTTTTCATAATTTTAATATAAAAAATCCGTTATCAGCCCTCAAAAGCTGATAACGGATTTTTTTTTGCTCAAAACCCATTTTGCACAGGAAACCCATGAAAAGCAATATCGTCAAAAATGGCATTGAAAGATCCCCCCAACGGTCGCTTTTCAAGGCCATGGGATACACAGACACCGAAATTCACAGGCCGCTTATCGGCATTGCCAATGCCGCCAACGACATCATTCCCGGCCATATTCAACTGAACACCATCATGGAAGCGGTTAAAGCCGGCATCTACATGGCAGGCGGAATGCCCGTTGAATTCGGCGTCATTGGCGTCTGCGACGGCATTGCCATGAACCACGTCGGCATGAAATACTCTCTGGCCAGCCGGGAGCTGATCGCTGATTCCGTTGAAATCATGGCCACCGCCCATGCCTTTGACGCCCTGGTGATGATCAGCAGTTGCGATAAGATCGTTCCCGGAATGCTGATGGCTGCAGCCCGGCTGAACATTCCGGCCATTTTTATCTGCGGCGGCCCGATGCTGGCGGGAATTCATCCGGAAAGCCATTCCGCCCCAAAAAAAATCGATCTCATTTCGGTGTTTGAATCGGTCGGCGCTGTAAAATCCGGGAAAATGACTGAAGATGAGCTGTCTCGGATCGAAGATGCCGCCTGTCCCACCTGCGGTTCCTGCGCCGGCATGTTTACGGCCAATTCCATGAACTGCCTGACAGAAGCCATCGGCATGGGGCTTCCGGGAAACGGAACCATTCCCGCTGTCATGTCCGCCCGAATCCGTCTGGCTAAGGAAACCGGAATGAAGATCGTGGAACTTCTGGAAAAAGGCATCACCCCCGGCAGAATCCTGACAAAGGAAGCTTTCCGCAATGCCCTTACGGTGGATATGGCGCTTGGCTGCTCAACCAATACCGTGCTGCACCTGGCAGCCATTGCCCGGGAAGCCGGGGTGGATTTTGATCTGAATCTGATCAACCGCATCAGCCGGGAAACGCCCCATTTATGTTCGCTGAGCCCCGGCGGAAAGCATCATGTTGAAGACCTGTACCGGGCAGGCGGCATACCGGCCGTGATGCATGAACTCTTACGCGCCGGACTGATAAATGAGCACTGTCTGACCGTAACCGGCAAGACCGTGGGAGAATCCTGCGGCCAGGCTGCGATTCTGAACCCCGATGTCATCCGCACCATTGATAACCCGTACCACAAACAAGGCGGATTGGCGGTTCTTTTCGGGAATCTGGCCCCGGATGGCTGTGTGGTCAAGCAGTCGGCCGTTCGAGACGAAATGCTCCGACACCAGGGCCCGGCCCGGGTATTCGATTCGGAAACCAGCGCCTGTCAGGCCATCCTGTCGGGTCAAATCCAGAAAGGCGATGTGGTCGTCATCCGTTACGAAGGCCCGAAAGGCGGGCCCGGAATGCAGGAAATGCTGTCCCCGACATCCGCCATTGCCGGCATGGGGCTAGACGCTTTTGTCGCCTTGATCACGGACGGCAGATTTTCGGGCGGAACCCGCGGGGCCGCCATCGGCCACATTTCGCCGGAGGCTGCCTCTGGAGGCCCCATCGCCATCGTTTGCGAAGGCGATATGATTGCCATAGACATTCCCGGGAAAACCATCACGCTGAATGTAACAGATGCCATTATTCAGGACAGGCTTTCCGCCTGGAAGCCGCCTGAACCCAAAATCACTTCCGGATATCTGGCAAGATACTCGCGAAACGTGTCGTCCGCCAGCACAGGCGCGGTTGTGGAATAGGAGTAGATATGAATGCAAGCGAAAACACCTTGACCGGAGCGCAGATCCTGATGACAATCCTTCAGGAAGAAGGCGTGGATACGCTGTTTGGTTTTCCCGGAGGCGCCGTCATCGACATCTATGACGAACTGGCCAGAACACCCATTCAACATATTCTGGTGCGACACGAACAGGGCGCGGTTCACGCCGCGGACGGCTATGCACGGGCAAGCGGAAAAGTGGGGGTTTGCCTGGTGACTTCCGGTCCCGGAGCCACCAATACCGTTACCGGCATTGCCTCCGCCTACATGGATTCCATCCCGCTGGTGATCATTACCGGACAGGTCCCGACCCATCTGATCGGCAATGACGCGTTTCAGGAAGTGGATATTGTCGGCATCACCCGACCCTGCACCAAACACAATTACCTGGTGAAACGGATCGAGGATCTGGCAAAAATCCTAAAGGAGGCCTTCTATATCGCCCGGTCCGGCAGGCCCGGTCCGGTATTGGTGGATATTCCCAAGGACATCACCAAAAACCGGATTGCTTACACGCCAGTAGAACCGGTTCAGATGAAATCTTACAACCCAACCTATCAACCCAACATGTGGCAACTGGAAAAAGTGATCAGCCTGATTCGGGAAGCCCGGCGTCCGATGATTTTTGCCGGCGGCGGGGTCATTTTGTCAAAAGGATCATCAGAGCTTACGGCCTTTGCCCGCAAAACTCTGATGCCGGTGACCACATCGCTCATGGGCATGGGCGCGTTTCCGGGAACAGATCCCCTCTGTCTGGGAATGATCGGCATGCACGGAACCTACCGGGCCAACATGGCCACCGGCGCCTGCGACCTGCTGATTGCGGTCGGGGTTCGCTTTGATGACCGGGTTACCGGCAGGACCGATGCCTTTGCAGCCCAGGCAAAGATTGTCCACATCGACATTGATCCCACATCGATCCGAAAGAATGTCCTGGTATCACTTCCGCTGGTCGGCGATTGCCGGATCACGCTGTCGGAGTTGAACCGGATGATCGAAGTCATTGATTTCGGCGATCTGGCAGAACAACGGCGCGACTGGCTGGATCAAATCGATCAGTGGAAGCAGACCGGCGCCCTGAATTATGACCAGACCACCGTGATCAAGCCCCAGTACGTGGTGGAAACGTTATACCGCCTGACACGGGGTCAGGCCATCATCACCACCGAAGTGGGGCAGAATCAGATGTGGGCTGCCCAGTATTACCACTTTGACCACCCGGATCATTTCATCACTTCGGGCGGTCTGGGCGTCATGGGCTTTGGCCTTCCGGCAGCCATCGGGGCGCAGGTGGCAAAACCGGGGAAGCTGGTGGTGGATATTGCCGGAGACGGCAGCATTCAGATGAATATTCAGGAAATGGCGACCGCCATTCAGTATGGCCTTCCGGTGAAAGTGGTGATTCTGAACAACCGGTATCTGGGCATGGTCCGGCAGTGGCAGGAATTGTTTTACGACAAGCGCTATGCGTGCACCGACATGGAGTATGCCCCGGATTTCGTGAAACTGGCCGAGGCTTACGGCGCCCTGGGCCTGAGGGCAACCGCCCCTGATCAGGTCGAATCAGTGCTGATGCAGGGTCTGTCTTCGCCTCAGGCAGCCATCATGGATTTTTGGGTGGATCGGGAAGAATGTGTGTACCCGATGGTTCCGGCCGGAGCAACTCTCACCGAAATGCTGCTGGTGTAACACCGAAAAGAGCCGAATGGCCGAAAAGTCGTAGCACCGATCTTTTCAGACTTCTGCTCTTTCGTATGAATGGAGGATTTTCAAAGTGACGGAAGCAAAACATGTCATCACCATGCTGGTGGATAACCAGCCTGGGGTTCTGGCCCGGGTTGTCGGGCTTTTTGGCGGAAGAGGCTTTAACATCGAAAGCCTGTGCGTTGCTGAAACCATCAACCCGGAAATATCCCGGATTACCCTGGTCACCCGCGCCGATCCCCTGGTGATGGAGCAGATTCAAAAACAGCTCAGAAAACTGATCAATGTCATCAAGGTTCGGGACATGGATAAATCCAAAGCGGTGCAGCGGGAAATGGCCTTGATTTGCGTGAAAGCCAAACCCGAACACCGGGCCGAAGTCCTGAGGATCGTGGACATTTTTCGATGCAAGGTCGTGGATACGGGCATCGAGCATTATATCCTCGAGGTCACCGGTGACGAAGGCAAACTGGCCGCAATCATCAATCTGCTGAAGCCCATCGGCATCAAAAAAATCGCCAGGACCGGTATCGTGGCGCTGTTCAGGGAACCGAAATAATGCAGATGACTGAAGATAGATGACAGAATAACAGCGGTAGAAATCATTTTCATATCTTTGGGTGAATGCCCGGGTGATTCATGAGTAATTGCTTCAGCCTTCAGCCGCTAACCTTTAATCAACCAATCACCCCTTTTCAATAATTAAATTAAGGAGAAGTAAATCAAATGGCACAAATCAATTTTGGCGGCGTCATGGAAGAAGTGATTACCGCTTCGGAATTTACCCTGGAACAGGCAAAAGCAGTTCTGAAGAATGAAACCATTGCCATTCTGGGATATGGCGTTCAGGGACCCGGCCAGGCCCTGAATATGAAAGATAACGGATTACAGGTTATTGTCGGTCAGCGGGAAGGCGGCAATTCCTGGGACAAGGCCATTGCTGACGGCTTTGTTCCAGGAAAGACGCTCTTTCCCCTGGAAGCGGCAGCGCAAAAAGCAACGATTGTCCAGTATCTGCTTTCCGATGCCGGCCAGATGACGGCATGGCCGAATATCAAACCCTGCCTGAATCCCGGAGACGCTCTGTATTTTTCTCATGGGTTCGGGATTGTCTTCAGTGATCAGACCGGTATTACACCGCCCGCTTTTGTGGATGTGATTCTGGCGGCGCCAAAGGGGTCCGGCAGGACGGTCCGGACCAATTTTCTGGCGGGAAGCGGCATCAACTCCAGCTTCGCCGTCCATCAGGACTATACGGGCAAAGCCCGGGAACGCGCCATTGCCCTTGGCATTGCCATCGGTTCCGGTTATCTATTTCCCACCACATTTGAAAAAGAAGTTCACAGCGATTTGACCGGAGAACGCGGAGTTCTCATGGGATGCCTGGCAGGGGTCATGGAGGCCCAGTACACCCTGCTTCGCAAACACGGCCACAGTCCCAGCGAGGCCTTTAATGAAACCGTTGAAGAGCTCACCCAGAGTCTGATCCGACTGGTTGCCGAAAACGGCATGGACTGGATGTTTGCCAATTGCAGCACCACCGCGCAAAGAGGGGCGCTGGACTGGTCGCCGCGCTTCAGGGATGCGGTCAAGCCGGTTTTTGACCAGCTCTACGAGAGCGTGTTATCCGGAGAAGAAACCCGCAGAACCCTTGAGAGAAACAGCGCCCCGGATTACCGTGAAAAACTCCACGAGGAGCTTGAAACCATCCGCTTGTCGGAAATGTGGCAGGCAGGCGCTGCAGTCCGCGCGCTGCGACCGGAGAACCGGAAATAGGTGTTTAGGCTGAAGCCTCAAAGCTTCAGCCTTCTACCTGTTTTCACGAAAGGATATTTTTTATGGAACCGATTCACCTTTATGACACCACCCTGAGGGACGGTACTCAAGGGGAAGATGTCAACTTTTCGGCTGAAGAAAAAATCTTGATCGCCCAGCGCCTGGATGACTTTGGCATCCATTATATCGAAGGCGGATGGCCGGGATCCAATCCCCGGGACATGCAGTTTTTCGAGCTGGCCCAGCAGATTGATTTCAAGCATGCAAAGCTTGCGGCATTCGGTTCCACCCGAAAACCCGGTTTTGCCACGGGCGATGACCCCAATGTTCAGGCGCTTTTGGCAGCCCGGACCCCGGTTGTCACCATTTTTGGGAAAAGCTGGGATCTTCATGTCGGAAAGATCATGGGCAATACCCTGGAAGAAAATCTGGCCATGATCCATGATACGGTGGCATATCTGAAAGGCCATTTGCGGGAAGTCATTTATGACGCCGAGCATTTTTTTGACGGCTACAAGGCAAATCCGGATTATGCCCTGTCCACCCTGATGGCGGCTGTGGAGGGTGGCGCGGACTGCATCGTTCTCTGCGACACCAATGGCGGAACCCTGACCTATGAAATCGAGCCGATGATCGCCAGGGTGCATCGGGTTTTAGCAGAAAAAGCCCATCCGTCAAAATCCGGCGTCAGAATCGGTATTCATACTCACAACGATTCCGGCCTCGCCGTAGCCAACAGCATTTGCGCGGTAAATGCCGGTGCGGTTATGGTTCAGGGGACCATCAACGGATACGGGGAGCGATGCGGAAATGCGGACCTGACCAGCGTCATTCCCATCTTGTGCCTGAAAATGAATCGTCCCTGCATCTCTTCCGAGAGCCTTTCAAGGCTTAAGAAACTGTCCCGGTTCGTCAGCGAAACCGCCAACATGATTCCGCAAAACACCATGCCGTTTGTGGGAAAAAGCGCCTTTGCCCATAAGGGCGGGGTTCATGTGAGTGCGATCATGAAACTACCCAGGGCGTATGAACACATCGACCCTGGCATGGTCGGAAACAAGCGCAAAGTGCTGGTTTCCGATCTTTCCGGTAAAAGCAATGTGGAATACAAGGCCAGGGAACTCGGGGTGGAGCTGAATGGGTCGGATCGGCAGAAAGTCGTCTCTGAAATCAAGCGCATGGAACAGGAAGGCTATCAGTTTGATGTGGCCGACGGGTCTTTCAAAATTCTGCTGGAAAAACTGACCGATCAGTTCAAACCGCTGTTCGAGTTGGAATCGTTCCGGGTGACCATTGAAAAAGACAAAAACCAACCCTGCTCTGCCCATGCTACCATAAAAATATCGGTTGACGGCAAACAGGAAATCACGGCAGCCGAAGGAAGCGGCCCGGTCAGCGCCCTGGATAACGCGCTTCGAAAAGCCCTGGACAATTTTTTCCCCCATGTGGATCACATGCGGCTGGTGGATTTCAAGGTCCGCGTCATCGACGGCCGGGCCGGAACCGCCGCCAGAGTGCGCGTGTTTATCGAATCCAGGGACGAAGACCATGTCTGGAGCACCATCGGCGTCTCCGAAGATATCATTGAAGCCAGTTGGCATGCCCTTGCCGACAGTTTTCAGTATAAACTGTCGCGGTAAGAGCTCAGGCCGTAGACTGAATGTCTAAAAGGAAGATTTCATGTTGAGAGAAAAGGAAACAACAAATGCCGCGGGACGGTTTTTCGGCAATGTCCTGCGGCCCATGCTCGGATAGATGTTGCGACTGCTTTTTGGCCAAAACGAATGCGGGCGATTCAGCCTGTTCGTTTACTGACGGAACTATCAGAAAGAAATCTTTCTACAAGGAGCAATATCATGACCGAGCGCATAATTATTTTTGACACCACCTTAAGAGACGGCGAGCAATCCCCCGGCGCCAGCATGAATGCGGGCGAAAAGTTGCGCCTGGCCACCCAGCTTGAAAAACTGGGGGTGGATGTGCTGGAAGCCGGATTTCCGGCAGCCTCGGATGGCGATTTCGAGGCGGTGTCCCGAATCTCCGGGCAGTTGAAACGCACAGAAGTTGCAGCCCTGGCCCGTACCTCCCAAAAAGACATTGACCGGGCCTGGGGCGCCATTCAGCATGCCGCCTTTCCCCGGATACATACCTTTATCGCCACATCCGACATCCACCTGACCTACAAGCTGCACATGACCCGCGACGAAGTGGTAGCGGCCGCCGTGGATGCCGTGAAATATGCCAGGTCTTTGACCGAAAGAGTCGAGTTCTCAGCGGAAGACGGATCCCGAAGCGACCGGGATTTTTTATGCCGGGTTTTTGAGGCCGCCATTGAAGCCGGCGCCACCACCGTCAATCTGCCGGATACCGTGGGATACGCCATTCCACAGGAATATGCCGAACTGGTTCGGTATGTCATGTCTCATACGCCCAACATTCACAAGGCCATATTAAGCGTTCACTGTCACAACGATCTGGGACTGGCAACAGCCAATACCCTGGCTGCCATCAGCGCGGGGGCCAGGCAGGCGGAGGTCACCATCAACGGCATCGGCGAGCGGGCCGGCAACACCTCTCTTGAGGAAGTGGTCATGGCGCTCCACACCCGGCCCAATTATTTTTCATTCACATCCGGCGTCAAGACCGAGTTCATCTATCCCACCAGTCGCCTGGTCAGCATGATTACCGGCATTCCGGTACAGCCCAACAAAGCCATTGTCGGGGCCAACGCCTTTTCCCATGAAGCCGGCATTCACCAGGACGGGGTTTTGAAAAACCCCATGACTTACGAAATCATGAAGCCCGAATCCATCGGCCTGAACACCAATAAACTGGTTCTGGGAAAACATTCGGGACGGCACGCCCTTCGGACCCACCTGAAGGACATGGGATATGATTTATCGGATGAAGAACTTCAACTGGTTTTTACCAAGTTCAAGGAACTGGCCGACAAGAAAAAGCATGTGGTGGATGAGGATCTGGAAGTGCTGGTCACCGAGGGAATTCTGCAAAGCCATGATGTCTTTACCCTGGATTATCTTCATGTCATCAGCGGCACAACGGTTCTTCCCATGGCCAGCGTACGCATGATGATCAACGGAAGGCCGGTTCAGGGAGCCGAATATGGAAACGGGCCCATTGACGCCGTCTATAAGGCTGTTGCGGTCCTGACCGGAACCGGGTCCGAACTGCTGCGGTTTTCGATCAACGCCCTGACCGGCGGCACCGACGCTCAGGGCGAGGTCACGGTCCGTCTTCGGGAAAACGGCCTTGAAGCCATGGGAAGAGGCGCGGACCCGGATGTGATCACGGCCAGCGCCAAAGCCTACGTCAATGGCCTGAACCGTCTGGAGTATTTAAAGGCACATCCGGTAACACCGATGGAGTAAAACAGATGACTGACGACAGAAGGCAGAAGACGGGATCAGAAGTCGGATTCTGCCTTCCGTCTTCCGTCATCTGCCTTCTGGTCTTATTCTTTCTGGAGATCAATGGCCATCTGGACGATGGAAGCCACTTCGCTTGCCGGAACTTTTCCACGAACAATCATCCGAACAATCCGGTTTTTGTCCAGAAGAATGGCATTGGCCGTGTCTTCTTCCAGCCCCCAGGCGTTTCTGAGTATCGCGTCATAATCAAACAATATGGTGGTATTGTATTTTTTTGCTTTTTTCCCGGCAATCACCCGGATGAGGGCATCGGGTTTCCAGGTGGACTTGCAATCCGCGATTCCAATTCCCTTGTAGGTTTCATCCTTCAGAAGTCCCTGGTCTTTGGCCTTTTTCATGGCATCGGTAAAATGATCGTTCAGGTCGGATTCGTCCGGGCTAACATAATTGACAAGCAGCACCTTTCCAGCCCAGGATGCCATCGAAAAGGCAGTTCCTTCTGAATCCTTGAATGACCAGTCCGACGCCTTCATGCCCGCCATCAGTGCTTCCGCACTCGCCATGGAACTCCAGAACAGCACAACCCCCATCAGACTCAAGACCATCATCAACTTTCGACTCATGCCATAAACTCCTTTCCGTTGGGTTGTTAACCAATTGAATTTCAGTGCCTTTGCTAACAGACTCTCTGCTTCGTTCATCAATCCCCCATTTGCGCCATGTACTCATCAAAAAGCTTTTCCAGCCCCAGTTTATGCCGAGCTTCTTCCTGACAGAGAATTTTAAAGATATTTTTGGCGGTTTCGGTCTCAGACTGCTGACGCAGTTCGTTATAGAGTTTCAGGGCCTTTTCTTCCCGTTTCATGGCAAGAAGCAGAATATCCCGGTAGGACATTCCTTTCTTCCAGGCAATATCCACCATAAGATCGCTGCGCCTGAGATCCCCGATCCATTTGAATTTGTAATCCTGAGTGACCAGGGTGCATTCGCCCGTACAGTCGAGATTTTCCAGAAGATATTGATGCTTTCGCTCTTCCTTGGCAAAGTCGAGAAACATTTTCCGGGTTTCCTCCCGGGCTTCATTCCCGGCAGCTTCCTCATAAAAAGAGGCTGCCTCAATTTCTTTTTCAATGGCAAAATCGATAATGGCCCGATAGCTCATGAATTCCATAACCCTATCCTTTCTTGATGGCTTCGTAAAAAGTCCAATATCTGCGTTGAGCTTCATCCTTCGTCATTGTGGCGTACTATCCGTACGCCTCATTCCTCAGGATTTGCTCGCCTTGATCTTGAACTTTTTACTTTGCCATCCCAATTGTGACTCCTAAAGGCCCCTTTTATCCAGTTTTCAGGGTACCGGTGATATCGGACAGTTTTTCGATATGATGCTGAACCATAAACATCTCAATGCCTTCAATAATGTCCAGCGTCGCCCGGGGATTAACGAAATTGGCGGTCCCGACTTGAATAGCCGAAGCGCCGGCGATGAGAAATTCCAGGGCATCGGAGGCCGTCATGATGCCGCCGATGCCGATAATCGGAACCGACACGGCCTGTGCAACCTGCCAGACCATTCGAACCGCCACCGGCCGAATGGCAGGGCCCGACAACCCGCCGGTGATATTGGCCAGTTTTGGCCGCCTTGTTTCGATATCAATGACCATGCCGGTCAGGGTGTTGATCAGGGACAGGCAGTCCGCCCCGGCATCCACAACGCTGCGGGCGATCTGGGTGATATCCGTGACATTCGGGGAAAGTTTTACGATCAGGGTTTTTGAAACTTGTTTTCGAACCGCGCTGATCACATCAAAAGCAGCCTGCTGATCCACCCCGAAAGCAATGCCACCGGATTTGACATTGGGACAGGATATGTTGACCTCGATTGCCGAAATACCGTCAACATCCTCGATATGCCGGGCAAGTTCACAATATTCTTCGATGCATTTTCCGTAAATATTAACGATCAGCGGCGGAGACAGGGTCCGCAAAAACGGCAGCTTTTCGTTGATAAATGCCTTGATCCCGACATTCTCAAGGCCAATGGCATTCAGCATCCCACACGGGGTTTCCACGATTCGGGGCGGCGGATTGCCGATGGATGGCTCAAGGGAAAGCCCCTTGACCACAATGGCTCCCAGACGGTTCAGATCCACCAGATCGACAAACTCGCTGGCATACCCGAACGTCCCGGAAGCGGTCATGACCGGATTTTTCAGGCTGAGTCCTGCAATCAAAACCTGAAGATCAGCAGTTGGTTTCATCATCTAAAGGCACCGTTTGCCCACGGCCTTGATGCGGGCTTCAAGATTGAGAAGGTATGCGGGTTCCGGCTGTTTGGGCTCCTGTTTGACATCATACTCAACAGCTTTGATTCTAGTCATGACACGCGGAATATCGCCATGTTCCGCTGCCAGATACGTCTCTACCAGATTTTTGAATTCATCGCAATATTTCAGGGATCGGGGGATGTAGTTTCTTGCGTCCTCTCCGGTAAAGGCATACCGGTGTGCCAGACATATCGCGTTCGAATCCAGAAGCTCCAGTTTTTTCATGGAATTCACATACTGATCATAATCCACCAGACAGTCGGAAACAATATAGCCGGTGGGGTCTGCGATTCCGGCAGCTTCCGAACAAACCAGGGCTTTAATCTCCGGAACGTAATAACTTAAACAGTCCCGCGTATGGCCTGGAGTTTCAATCACCTGAAGGGTCCGATCCGGGGATATCTTTAACACATCGCCTTCATTCACTGTCATGTCGATTTCAAAAGGGGTAAACTCGAGCGAGGCATCCCCAAAAAAACCATTTCGCTGAACCACTTTCACTGACACGCGGTTCAGCTCTCGAATCAGCTCAATGGCATTCGGCCTGGCCAATGTAGCTTTGGCCTGTTCAGAGGAGATAATCTTCATTTCCGGAAAATGCGATTTCAGCACCGAAACCGATCCACAATGGTCAAAATGCGAATGGGTCAACAGACAATAGGCAGGGGTCCGGCTTCCCAGCACCTCGGAAATGGCAGCTGCATAATGGTGTCCCAAAAAGGAGAACCCGGCATCGATAATGGCTGGATGTTCCCCATCCAGCAGATAGACTGGGACAGCAGGGTTTCCCAGCATATAGAGTCTGTCGACAACGCGTCCGGTCTCCTGGATGATCAAAATATTTTCCTTTCCCTGCCTATATTCCTGTGGTTATTTTCAATAAATAACTGTATAGTAAAATTTGAATGTTGTTCCGTATATGCATTTTGTATTTATCAGGCTGATAATGCGATTATTCGCATTATTCTTTTTTTATAGACCATGTGGCGTTTTTGATCAAGGTGATATGCTATCATATGAAATTCAAATGCGTTCATAAGGAATTCCTTTGAATGACCGGACAGACTCAGCTTAAATCAGCCCAGGATGCCGTAAAGGCCAGTGAGGAAAGGTTCCGGCGGATGTGTGAAAAAACCCCGGTGCCATACCTGATGCTGGATGAAAATGGATGTATTCAGTCAGTTAACCCGGCATGGGAAAGACTTCTGGGTTATATGAATGCAGATATGATAGGGGCATCTTTTTATGATATGCTGCCGCCTTCAGATGTGGAAAGGCTCCGCTCCTATTTTTCATCCATCAACTCCCCCATGCAACCCCCGGATCTTGAACTGAATGTTCGCCGAAAAGATGGATCCATGGCCCGGGTTTTGTTTAGCAGCTTTCAGGAAACCGACACCCGTAATAAGGCCCATTCAACGTTTTGTTTCCTATATGATGTGACTGAAAAATTGAAAACTCAGACAGATATGATAAAAGCCCAGCAACTGGAATTCACGGCCACCCTTGCCGGCGGAATTGCCCACGATTTTAATAACCTGCTGATGTCCATCATGGGCAACATTTCTCTGGCCCAACTTTTCCTCAACCCCGAAGACAAAGCCAGCAAAATTCTTGAAAAGGCTGAATCCACCTGTAATCAGGGCAAAGAGCTTACCCATCAATTCATCATCCTGTCCAAATGCGGGTATCCTTCAAAAAAACCATCTTCAATCACAAAACTGCTCAAGGAGTCTTCGGTCATTGGGGTTGCCGGCCCGCAGGTGGATGTGGTCCTTGATTTGCCCGATGACATCTGGAAGATTGAAGTGGATGAGCACCAGATGCGATATGCCCTCTCCCATTTGATGACCAATGCGGTTGAAGCCATGCCAGGCGGGGGAAAGGTTCATGTGAAAATCAGAAACATCGTGGCTTCCAGCGATCATCCTCTTCCCGCCCATCCGATTTCTTCGGGCCATTACCTGCACTTAAAGATTCAGGACCAGGGTCAGGGAATTTCTTCCGAACATCTCCCCCGGATATTTGATCCCTATTACACCACCAAGGAACTGGGACCTAAAAAAGGCATGGGACTGGGACTGACCACCGTATATTCCATCATTCACAAGCACGAGGGATTTATTTTTATCGAATCCAAAGTCAGCCAGGGCACAACCGTGGACATCTACCTTCCAGCGCTTCCGGAAAACCAAAGCCACACCTGATTTCTTCCGGACATCCTTCTGTCTTCACCCTTTATCACGGCTGCACGCCGAATCTAAGCCATTTGAACTGCGTCCGAACCTCTTTGGAAATAGAATTGCCGATTCTTGCCATGAAAATATTCTCCGGTTTCAGGCAGATGTTCGGCTCATTGGTCTGAAATTCCTGAAATCCAAATGGCTCAAACAGGCGGATGAGCATGGTGCGATATTCCTGGGCAATTTTAAGCGCGCCGTCCAGGTCCCAGGTCCAGGAATATCCCACCATATAGGCAATCATGTCCTCAATCCGGGGATGATTCACCAGCAGTTGAACAATGCCGCGGGCAACTCCCGTTGATCGCCAATCCCTGCAGACCTCAATGGCCTTGATCTCGATCATGACCCCGGGACCCAGTTCAGCCCACCGTTCCTCAGGCTCTGGATGAACCAGCACACCGAACCCGATGATATGCTGATAGTCGATCAAAGCCAGAACAACATTGGCATCCGGCATTTCGGCGATCTTTTCAAGCGTCTCTTTCCGGGTATAGAGGGATTTATAATGGGGATGAATTCCGAACTGACTGTCGAAACTGCACATCCGAATTTCATCCCTGCCGCAGAACGACCGGATCAGAATCCTTCCGACAGGCGTTTCCCAAACGATTGTTGTTGACACTGATTCACCCATTCATCCACACCCCCGCACGAACGGACTCACGCACTCAAAAATCCCCCCAGTTCTTGTGCAGCCGCTTGGTCATGATGACCAGATTGTGCATATTGCCGCAGGAATCCTTGACATAATTCTTCAATTCCCCCCGCTCAAAAAAGTCCAGTTTGTACGCTGCCTCAATGGCCGGGTCTTCAACCCCGACAACCAGATCGGTGCGAAGCTCTTCAAGGCCCTTGTCCATGCCTAGTTGAATCATGTCCAGAAGCATCCAGGTTCCCAGGCGGATATGGCGGTATTGCGGCAGAATCATCACCCGAATCCGCCCCACATGCCGGGTACAGCCAAAACCCCGAAGGTGAAGACTGGCATGTCCCACAATTTTATCTTCCGTCACCGCAACAATGGAAAAAACCTTCGTGGAATCAATGCCGTCAACCCATTTTCGAATCACTTTCAAATCCAGGACATCGTATCGCATAAACCATCGATCCGAATCCGGCAGTTCCGCATAGAACCGGCCCAGCAGGCCCTCATCCTGCCTTTCCAGCGGACGAATAACAGCTTCCTTTCCTTCTTTCAGAACAACTTCCTTGGGATACCTCACGGAATGAATCCTCCTCAAAGCTTTGATGGGTTGGGCCAAACAGCGATTATTCCTATACAAGGACCGGCTTCAGCGTCTCAGTCGTCAATTATTCGTGATTCTGTATAACTTGGCCAGTTTTTCAAGCGCCACACCGCAATGGTATCCTGAAATCACCAGTTGATTGATCAGCGTGGTTCGAAACGCGCCCAGCTCAAGCCATCTTCGGCCCGAGGTCAGGACCGCCGCATCCGCGATTACAATGCGTCCCTTTCGCCTCAGCCTTCGAATAAAATCATAGTCTTCCATGATCGGCATGGGTTTGTAGCCGCCCATCTCGATGAAATCCTGCCTGCGAATGAATATCGCCTGGTCGCCGTAGGGCATTTGAAGATGGCGTGCCCGGAAATTGGTCATCCATTCGACCAACCCGCGGCCAGCAAACGGCTCAGCAATGCCAAAGCGAAATGCGCCGCCGGCAGCCGAACCATTCAGTATTCTACGAATGTAAACCAAGTAGCCGTCCGGAACCCGGGTATCCGCATGCAGAAAAAGAAGATGGGTGCCCCGGGAAATCCCGGCCCCGGCATTCATCTGAACCGCTCTGCCATGAGGCGTCTGAATGACCGTTGCCCCTGCTTCGGAAGCAATCTGTACCGTCGCATCGCTACTGCCGCCGTCGACAACGATGACCTGGAGCGGAAACCCTTTTCGAGCACTTTGCACGGCTCCCTGAATGTGGGCGGACTCGTTCAGCGCCGGAATGATGATGGAAAGGGAGTTATTATGACTGATCCGTGCTTTTTGAGCGCTTTCCCAGATTTGCAGATCCTCCGGCGTATCCACGTCACTCAACCGTTTCAACAGCGCGCAGGAAACTTCAAGGGATGAGAGCACTTTGCGTGTCTCTTCCAGAACGTTCTCCGTCCCCCAAGGAATATCCTGAAAAATATTCGAAAGCCTTTGTTTCAGGCCGACGAGATAATAACCGCCGTCGGAAGCAGGTCCCAACACCACGGGATGGTGATCCAGAGCCTGGAACGCCTCATTAAGGATATCGGCCGTCAGCTCGGGACAGTCCGAACCCACGACCACAATGCGATCACATCCCTGATGAAACCCGGCTTTAAAGGCATTATCCATCCGTTCGCCAAGGTCCAGGCCGATTTGCCTGGCATATTCAATATCATTTCCAAGCCACTGCCGCATTTGGGAATCATCGCCACCGACAAACCGTATTTCAATGGCAATACCGATCGAGGCTTTCAACTCGCGCGCCACGTCAACGACCCGTTCCGCCATCTGCCTGTGAAGTTCGGCGGCGCCATTCGCCCCAAGCGCGCCAATCAGCCGCGTCTTGGTGGTCCCGGGTTTCGGATAGCGGGTAAAGATGATCAGTTTTTTCTGATTCGTCATCGGGCTGCCCGTCCATTCATCTCGTTGGACATGCGCTCCATACATTAATGTGGTACGATTTATTCACGGTACAATGCGAGCGGACAGGGCTTTTCTTGCCAGGCGCGTGACGAAAACCGTCACCAAAACAGTCGCCAATAAACCGATCCCGTATAGAATCCACTCCGCCGTTGTTCGCGTGCGGCCCCCGGCACCCAGGCTGGCCAGGTCACCGGCCAGCGACCCGATGTACACATACATCAGGGTGCCGGGAATCATGCCCAGCCACGACGCAAGGAAGTAGTGCTTGAGGCTGACCCGTGTCAACCCAAAAGCGTAGTTGAGGAGGTTAAAGGGAAAAACCGGAGACAGACGGGTCAAAATAACGATCTTCCAGCCTTCCCTTGCCACGGCTTCATCAATGGCCTTGAATTTCACGTTGCCGGCAATTCGCCTGGCCACCCAGTCCCGGGTCAGATAGCGCCCGACCAGGAAAGCGCAGGTTGCGCCCAGAGTCGCCCCGGTCAACACCGCAATGAACCCCTGAACCACCCCGAACACCGCGCCGGCTCCCAATGTCAGGATGGACCCCGGAAGAAGCAGCACACAGGCCAGGATATAGAGGGCAATGAAGATCATCGGGCCCATCGGGCCAAGACCGGAAATCCATACCAGAGAATCGCGAAAAACCTGCTGAAGATTAAAGGTTCTCCCCGCAACAACCAGAACGCCGATGATCACCGTAACCAAGATCGCCTTAATCATTGTCCCCCAACGGCCTGCCTCGGATCGTGAATCCCCTTTTTCGTTCATTTTACCGCCTGTCTTTAGTTCAATAACCCCTTGTGGTTGAAAAAAACCGACCGCCGCCGCCTGATTTTGGATCCCTTCCGTTATTCTGTTTCACCCGTTTGAGGGCAAAGTCCGTAACATGCGGCTCCCATGAGCGCCACTTTGGGGTTCAAAATAACATGGACCGGAATCTCATCCATAAGCCCGGACATCCGCCCCTTGTGCCTGAAAGCCTCCATGAATGGCCCCCTTTGCAGCACCGGGAGAATACGTGGCGGGATTCCGCCTCCCAGGTAGATGCCGCCGGATGCCATCATTTTCAGGGCCAGATTCCCGGCCTCGGCGCCCAGGATGGAGACAAACGTGTTCAGTGTTGCCTGACAGAGCCTGCACGGCCTGCCCATATCGAGGGCAGCATTGACAATGACCGGCACGAAATCGCGAGCCTTACTCAATTGCTCGGCCAGCCAGATCGGCTCCTCGCCATGCCCGTGTTCTTTCAGGAATTTGTAGATATTTGTCAGGCCGATACCGGAGCAAACCTGTTCCATGCTGACGTGTTTGAATCGATCCAGAAGGTGCAGCAGCAGCCTGGTCTCCAGCGCATTTGTCGGCGCAAAATCGGCGTGCCCCCCTTCTGAAGGATGTGCCCGATACCGGGTGTCATCCCAAGTAAGGTATGCTTGGCCAAGCCCTGTTCCCGGTGCAATAACGGCAATGGCGCCGCCTGGAACCGAGCGCCCTTTGTTCAGCGTGAGAAGATCTTCTGGTTCAAGCAGTGGCACTGCACAGGCAAATGCCAGAAGGTCGTTCATGAGATGCACATGCGAAAGGCCGAGCGCATCGGCCAGATGCTTCTCGTCCATAATCCATGGCAGGTTGGTGATCCTCGCTTGCCCATTGGCAACGGGGCCGGCAACACCAAAACTTGCGCGATCGACTTTTATTTTGATCTGGGAGAGGAATTCTCGGACCATAACCTCCAGGCTAGAATAGTCCCGGCTGGAGAAGGAGGCTTCCACCAAGGGAGAACTCAATCCGGACTCGGACGAAAAGACGGCCAGATTGGTCTTTGTTCCGCCAATATCGCCGGTTAGAACCGCTGTTGTCTGTTTTGTCATCCGCAGGATTCCATTAATATTCCCTTATGATTCACGGTCGCAAGACGCAGACCAGGCAACCGGTGGCAACGCTTCAACTCCGGATCTTTTATACACTATTTTCAGAGTAATTATCAGATTAATTTATAATTCCCTCATTTCCGATGCCGCATTCAATCACCGGAAAGAGCTTCACCGGATTTATTCAGCATATGGATCAAAACTCGCACATTTTTTATCATGTGATAAATCATATTATTTACACTTGTCGTCTTCATTGACAGTTATTTGACATGGTAATTCAAATTTCATCATTTTGATATCAATCATTTATATTTGAGATTATTAGATATAATTAATAATTATTATCATTAGTCTTTTAGGCACGCATTTTGCTTATTTGTGTTACTACCGTAAGGATAGCGTCCCATGGCCAGGATACTATCCATGAATTACAGCAGGAAAGCAGTGATCATCTGAATTTATTAAAAAATATTTCTAATCGCGGAATTTTATCAACCAAAAATAGAGGAGATATGTTTATGTTGACAGAAACAGTTCGGTTGCAGAGAGCAATCACAAAATGGACGGGATGGATGATAGTGACCATCCTGGTCGTAGCGGCGTGGGGATTTCCTGTTTCTACGGCAATGGCGGCAACCAATTTAAAAGTCACTCAGGTAACATGGATTGCAAACACGAAAGAAGTCAAGATAAATGGTTCCGGGGCTGGCGACAATCAACGGGTACTCATTTTAAATGCTGCCAATAGCCAGCAAATAGGCAGCAGCCGTTCCAACACCGCTGGTAATTTTGTATTTGACAAACTAGGCTTAAGTCCAACACCCTGTCGATTTGTGATTCAGGGATATGACGGCCGTACACTCACCACGGGATACACCAGCAGTCCACCCGCCGAATGCAATACCCCCGTTCCGGCAACACTGAATGGGATTACTATCAGCGGGCCCACAACCGTGAATGAAAACAGCAGCGCCGACTATATCGCTACCGCTATTTACAGTGACGGGTCCAGTAAAATTGTCACCACAAGCACCACATGGACCGAAAACTCTTCCTATGCCAGCATCAACAGCAGCGGCCACCTGGTCACCACCGCAGTCACTAAAGATCAAATCCTGCTTATCAGCGGCGCCTTTAGCGGCAAGTCCGCCAGCATAAGTGTCACCATCCGTAACGGATCGACTCCTACGCCTACCCCCACGCCTACTCCTACGCCTACTCCGATCTCGGGAAGCTACCAGACCTTCGCCTTTAACGATTTAGGCATGCACTGTTACGACCCGGATTTTTCTGTGTTCAGCATTCTGCCGCTTTACAACGTTCTCCATGCTCAGGTCGTTCAGATAGGAAGCACTCCGAAGATCGTAGGACCCACTGTCAATGTCAAATACAATGCCATGGCAGATGCGTCCGGATCGATCAACACGACCAGCGCCGGCAAAACGAACTTCTGGACCTATGTTGCAACCCTGTACGGCGCAAATCCTCCGGTGGACGAAGGATTGATGGGAGCAAAAATGCCCGGCTCGGCGAATCAACCCCAGCTCTTTTCATGGGAAGGGGGGACAACAAATTGGTTTGGCGCAACAGGCATTCCGATCACGGCGTTTGATGACAAAGGAAAAATCAATTCCTACCCCCTGATGAATGTTCAGGCGATGGACCCGGCAAACGCCAAAGTCCTTTCTTCTCTCCCTGCCGTGGTTCCCATATCCAACGAAATGGCCTGTAATGTCTGTCACAACACGGGAAATGTAGCTGCCGCTGCCGTCCTTCCGGGCGTAAGTTGGAGCCAGAGTGCCGTTCCCGCGATTCAGTTCAGGGAAAACATCCTGCTGCTCCATGATTACAAAAACAAAACGAATCTTTCCAGCAGCAAGCCGGTTCTCTGCGCATCCTGCCATTATTCTCCCGTGCTGGATCTGGGGCATGCCGGACCGTCAGCGACTCAAATGGCGAATAAGACCATGTCTCAGGCCGTTCACGGGTATCATACCTCGCAAATAAAAACCTTGCCGCCCAGTGGAATCACCTGTTACTATTGCCATCCGGGCGAGACTACAAAATGTAACAGAGGCGCCATGGCGACAGCAGGTCTGGTCTGTACAGACTGTCACGGTAACATGACCGCAGTGGGTCAGGCAACCCGTAAGCCCTGGGCCGACCTGCCCAAGTGCCAGTCCTGTCACACGGGTGATGCTGTCAATCATCTGGGTACCCAGATCATTGGGCGTAGCGCTTATACCGACAGCCCAAATACAGCAACCGTTATCGTTGCCACCAACAAGCGCTTTGCCGAGCAGGACAACACACTGTATCGGAACAGCGTGGGACACAGCGGCGTGGCATGTGAATCCTGCCACGGCAGCACGCATGCTGAATGGCCGACTACACAGGCCAATGACAATCTGACCGCAACGACGATTCAGGGCCATGACGGCAAGATCACCGAATGCACGGCCT
>Ga0268283_1000220_pt1 | contig 49732 bp, 63 predicted proteins | sample saktaG_13_FD_190140 | JGI IMG/M metagenome (GOLD analysis project Ga0268283, IMG submission 190140) | Saline water microbial communities from Sakinaw Lake, British Columbia, Canada - sak_2013_06_06_36m | ecosystem: Environmental > Aquatic > Non-marine Saline and Alkaline > Saline ...
ATGGAAAAGATTATTACGATGGAGAATACATTAAAGATAATTTAATATTAAATTATAATCATATATTATATCCAACTATAGATCATAAAATTAGTATCTTTCATGGGTTTAAAAATAATATTAGTATCGAAACCATAGCCAATATTGATAATTTATGTATAACTAAAAGAACTACAAATTCTTCTATGAAAAAAGATAAAATATCACTATGATCAAAAAATTCAATGAAAATTGGAGTACCTTTCAAGATTTTTTAGATGCTCACGAACCAAGTGGTAATCCTAATATGGACGGTGAAATTGAAATGGATACAATAGCTGATTATGCTAAACGTAAAAACATTACTTACGATCACGCTAAAACACTATTAGCAACCAAAATAACATCTGAGATAAAACCAGAACCAAAGAAAATTGAATGGGATAACGGTTACGAAATTATTGGTCTCCCAAGTGGTCAAGTTATATATATGAATACTAAACAAATACAATATTTCAAAGCTAGAAATCTTGTGATGTGGAAAGCAACTTGGAAGAAACCTTTACCTGGTGGATTTGTACCGATTAAATTAGAAAAACATTGTTTTGAAGATAAATTACTTCCAAATATTTTGGATCAAATGGATATGATAGTATGGTGATAAAGAGCTTTAAATTATTCGAACGCGGAGACGGTATTGAAGACGAAGATGATATTCCAACATATCGTCAAATGGAATTAGACCTAGATGGTAATTATACGCTGAAAAAACAACCAGAAATAGCCATGGATTATATACTAGGAGTACCTAGCGGTGAAGTTGTTTTAATAGATAATATTAATGATTTCAAATCTGTAATAGATAGAAAATTAGCTCATTACACTTATTCATTTAGAGGCACTATATTAAATTGTTATTGTGCTCCAGATAATAATCTTAAAGTTATAAGAACATTTGTTAATGATTTACAAATGAGTAAAACTGGTCAAGAAAAGTACGATATGATTTGTAAAGATTACAGGAGTGAAATGAGTAGAGTAACTAAAAGAAAACACGTAGTGGCTTATATTCCAAAATTAAATGGCGTTGATTACTATTATATAATATTACCGGATCTCACAATGAACAAAGCTTTTTATAAAGCTAAAATTACAGATATGGTTGGAGTAACCAAAATTATGAAAATGAAACATCCTGATTCAGTTTTTTCTTTTACTGAAAGATTAACTAAACCAGGAGTTGAAGTTAAATATTACGGATTGCCAAAAGCTTACGTAGATTAAGGATTACTAAATGGTTCTTGATTAACTGAACCACTAGGACTAATTCCCCCAGTTCCAAACCCTTGGCCCTGTAACAATGTAGGATCTTTCTTAAAATCTTCAATTATTTTATTCCATTTTCTTTGATCAAAGATAACCAAATCGTCTGATACTTTTTGTTCTTCTATTTGTGATTGTTGCTCTTCTACTTTTTGTTGTTCATTAATCTCTTTATGTTCGTATTCGTCTCTTAATTCTTTATAAAAAGATTTCATTTTAGTAGATAAATCATTTATCATTTTTGAACTATCTCTAATCTCCTTCTGGTAAGCATTTACAGCCACATGCATCTCGGGGTCGTTAGCACCAGCATCTATTTGTTTCATACAATTTACAAGTCCTCTTTTAGCGCAAGATAACGAGAACTTAATATCACTGATTGTTTCAGCGTCATTTTTGATGATGCTCATGACATTTTTCTTTCTCATCAAAGTATCATTGAGGTATAAACTTGATAGACACTCCAGTGTTTCAGCAGCGTCTTCTTTTATCATTTCTATATCTTTTTCGTAATCGTATTTAGAATATTCAAAATCAAGACCTGGTAATAAATCCTTTGGTGGGATTAAGTCTTGTGGTAAAGTATCTATCTCATCTAACATCGAATTAATTTCGTCTTGTAGATTTGATATATTACCTAATTTTTTATTTATGTATTCTTTTTCTTCTGATTTATCTGTCCAAACCTTTTCTGTTTTTTCTGTTTTCTTTGGACGTCCTCTTTTTCCTGGCATAACGTATTCTTATTTTTTGAATAAGTATATATAGAAATATAAAATGTAATTTTAATATATAGCATTATATAAAAAAAATCAACTCATGTTTAATATTTTAACCTTTAAGCAGTTATTCGAAAACAAAGAAGAACCTTTCTATTGGAGACCAGTTCCCTTACCACAAGTATATCCCAGTAGAAATCAAGTAGATGTGTGGATAGATAACAACGAAGATTTGGAAAACAAAATGATTAGATTTTTGGCTAAAGATCTAGAATTCAAAACAATTGATTATCCAGTAGAAAAAATTATAGTGGATATTTATGAAGGGGAAGGTTATATTTATTTTGTTGACGAAAATTATAAAACATACAAGGTTTTAGGTAAAGAAATAGAAGTAAAAGTAAATGGTGAAAGAAAATATACAAAAGATGATCCTTATGGTGAAGAGGTGTGGGAGGCTTATCATGAATCACAAAAAAAATTAAATGGAAAATATATCAGATTCATCTATGATATAAAAAATGATAGTGGAAAAAGAATTTTAGTTAAAAAAAATATACCATATAGAATAAAATTCTTTGATGGAATTTCTTACTACATCGAAGGAGAATATGGATCTTTTGAAATAGATACTTTTTATGTGGAAAATGAAGATTTTTTCGTTGTACCACAAGAAGAATTAGATAAAAAAAGAAAGTTATGGATAGATCAACACCCAGAAGATCCTTATGGTGAAGAGGTGTGGGAAAATAAAAGATTAAATGAAATCTTTGATTCTAATGTTACCTACGAATACAAATTTGTAAAATCTAGAAAGATGGTACAATTTACTGATCTTGTTTATACTTTTACTTCAAAGGATAATGTTCAATATTTTGTTACAGTATCTTATAATAAGGATTTTCATTCAATGAGTGTTAAATTTACAGATAAAGCCAATTTCAAGGGGTTGATGAACAAAGTGAAAGATAAATATGTTGATCTTGAAAACTTTGACGCTATTAATGTTTTAAATACAGTTGTTAAGATATGTAAAGATTTCTATGATAAGAACATGGACAAGGTTAAGATGTTTACTACATCTACTTTAGATGAAAAGAGATTAAGAGTATATAAATACATATTAAGAAAATATTTCAAAGGTTGGGAAGTTGATTCATATGTTGATCCTAGAGGTGATATAGTTATTGAAGCTGAGCCACCAAAAGAACAAGTAAATGAAGGGTGGAAATTTCAATTAGGTGAATTGGCTTTATTTTTAACTTATTTATTTAGTAGTATTGGTAGTGATGTTAGTCATAAACGTTTTACTCGTGAGTATTTTGATAATTACGCTAAAACAATGAACATTGCTAATAACAATCAAATTGTTCAAATGGTTGTAAAAGATTTTAAGGCTAAGATCGCATCAGACCCAAAAATAATGAATAAACAAGATGTTTATAATGTTATAGATAATACTCCTATTGTATATAGAAAGAATGACGATGTGTGTTACATTTTATACAATCAAGCAAGACTTAATAATCCTGGTATAACTCCAAGTTGTTGGTGTACAACAATGTTGAAAGACGGTGAGAAAACTAAAAAGGGTGGTAAGTCTGTTATATTTTTAGCCCAAAACGCCTCTTATAGTGATATTTTACACGAATTATCACACGCTATTGAAACAGTAGTAGAAGTAGATCCTAAAATTTTAGATATGTTTAATTTTAATTATACTTTTAAACAGCAGGGACTTTTATATATGATGCTTACTAATTTCGAATACGAATTGAAAACACCTATTAACGCATCTACAATAACTTATCTAAAAAATCCAAGTGAAGTTTACTCAAGATTAAACAACCTTAAAATGTTCTTATTTAAGAATGGTAAATTAAAATCAGCGGGTCAAGAAATATCAGAAGATCTTTTATACGATTTAATAGCAGGACAAGTTTACAAGTCATTAACTGAAAAGGCAAAAGAAGAATATAGAAAGTCTGATTTTATGGAAATATTAATGTTTGTAAATGTAAAAAGGAGTAGAAAAATAAATCAGTACGTACAAAACGTATCACAATCAAGATTAAAAAATAATGTGGCATAATGGACGGTTGTATGGAAGGTGGTGTTAATGTTATAAGACATGACCCAGCAAACGATTTAATGATAATGAATGATTTTCAAAGTAACGTTAATTTAGTTATTAACGGTGAAGTATTAACACAAGAACAACTTGTTAATAAATTATATTACGAAAACAATGGTTACGATAGAATGAGAAACAACGAATTTGTTGCTAATAAACAAAGACCTAAAAAAATTCACGAAATTCCAGATGAACCTAAACCAATAGAACCAGGACAAGTTGATCCTGCTTCATTCTTCGGTAATAGTATGAAAGGTTTATTTTAAAAATAAAATTATCTTTTTAGTCGTTCTATCTGATCTTCTAAAAGTGTCAAAATATGGATATTCATTATCCCACTTAAGTACACCTAAAGTGACTTTTAATTTTCCGTATTCTCTGAAACCTCTTGCAATTTTATATTCGTATCTATTCTTGTGCATTAACATATTATGTTTAATTGCGTATTTTTCAAGTTGAATAGCAGATTTCGCGTCTACACTATAAATTCTATCCATATAAACCCTACCGTCATCAAGTCTCCAAACTAGTGCTCTTGCCCATAATCTACCACCTTTAACATAAGTGGCTAAAGCTATTTTATCTGGAAATTGATCGTAAAATTTTACAGAGCTTTGCTCATTAGCGTAACGCATACAAGAATTATTTAATGAACCACCCCCTTTTTGGTACATCTTTTGATGGTACCAGTGCGATATATCTTTACCTCTAACTACGTCTACAATTGGTTCAGATAAGTATGACTCCATTTCAGCTTTATATTTATCAACATAATCCTCTATTTCTTTATCACTTAAATCGGGATTAAGTTTTCTTAATATTCTTCCTATTTTCGATATTTGTCTAAATTTTTCAAAATCAGCACCAATTGATTTTTTAGAAGGAATGAATGAAATATAATCTGGATTATCCTTTATTATATCAAGATAAGATATATCAAAATAATCACCCTTACGTTTGAACTTAGTACCTTTCAATATCCACATAAAATCTTTAGTGGCTTGAAATTTTGCTATCTCACCAGATGCTATTTTATTTCTCATATCAACGAAAGAGTCATCTAAAATATCTACATTTCTTAATTGATAGGATGTTAATTTGATCTCGTTGGTAGTCTTTTTCTTTTTCGATTGCAAGTATAAAGGTAAAGGGACTTCTTTATCAAGCGTGAAAGTCACTATTGTGGCCCATCTTTCTTTTCTAATAGATTTAACAACACCTGTTATCTTATCTAAATTAGTAAGAGGTCCGCCCTCGTGTCTGAATTTCCCATTAAACATAACCTTAACACCTGGTTTCAGGTCAGTTACTTTTGATTCATTTATAAATTCTAAATATTTCATATTACTATATATTAAGTTCCAAAATTGCTTATAAAATAATATTCGTTAAACAATTTTTTAGTTTCTTTATCTTCTTTAACTTTATTTCCATTATATTTAAAACTGTCCATAAAAGGGGTATCAATCTTAACACTATTTTGACTAACTAAAGTCACTCTAAGTCTTGGTTTTTTACTATATCCATCTTTTCCTATATACTTATATAACAACATATTATGTTTGTTAGCGTATTTTTCTAATTGTACAGTGGTTGCACCATTTATTGAATATATCCTGTCCATATAAACTCTACCGTCGTCGAGTTTCCATATAAGTGCTCTTGCCGCTAATTTATCTTTACCTGTCTTTTCGTCGTGTTTTGTTAAGATCGCCAAAGCGATTTGATTAGGAAATTTATTATAGAAACTAACACGTTCTTGTATTCTAGCGTTATCATATCTCATGCAAGAATTATTAAGACTACCGTTACCTTTAACGTATCTTTTTTCGTTGTACCAGAAAGATATATCATCTCCTGTTACCACATTTATTTCAGGTTCTTTTAAATGGTTCTCAACCATTGCTTTGTATTTATCACCCATTTCTTCTAATTCTTTATCAGTAAGGGACGGGTTAAGTTTTCTTAATATTCTACCAGCTCTTGTAGTTTGTCTGAATTTTTCAAAATCATTTACCCAGAAACCTTTATCGTCTAAATGTCTTTCCCCAACAGCTTTTTTGGCTGGGATGAATGAAATATAATCAGTATTATCTCTAACTATATCAAGGTAAGACACGTCGAAGAAATTATCTTTTAGTTTAAATTTCATATCTCTAAAAATTTGCATTATATCTTTAGTGGCTTGAAATTTTATTAACTCACCAGATTCAATTCTTTTTTTCCTTTCTTCGTAATCATCTCCTATAACTTCTATTTCTCTTACTCCTATACCATATAATTCTATCTCTTCTAGTGGTTTAACAATTTTACCCCTATGTCCTTTTGTTATAGGTTCCTGTAATGTGAAAGTGATCACAGTATAGTAATTTTTTTTCACTTTAGATTTTACTGTAGCTAACTTTCCTTCTATATCTATATAACCGTATTCTGGTTTATAAATTTGGTGTCTGTGTAATATTACCATAGCTCCTGGAACAAGTTCTGATACTTTGGCCTCATTTATAAAATTATTGTAATCGATTATCATTTATAGGTTATTGTTGTTTTTTAAATATTACCAACTTCCACCAGCACCACCTCCACCAAAGGAACCGCCACCGAAACTCATACCACCTCCGCCGCCTCCACCGAAACCGCCTCCGCTGTAACCACTACCGTAGCTTGAGCTGGAAGAGCTATTACGTCTTCTTCTAGCTTTTTCTTCTTCTTCCTCTTCTTCGCGTTTTCTTCTTTCTTCTTCTTTCTTTCTTTGTATTCTTCTTCTTTCTTCTTCTTCCTCGTCTGCTAAACGACGTTTACCTGTTTGAAGAATATCAGTAAGTTTTTGAAGAATCTTTTGAAGACTATCACTAAGTTTTAGAATATCTTGTGTTTGAGCTTTTATACCATCATAAGTACCACCAACTTCTACAGCTTTTTGTACTTCGTCTTTTTTGGTGTATCCTTTATTTCTCCAAGCGTCGATTTCCTTTATTAATCTTTGTATTTCACTTTCGTTCTTTTGAACGTATTGTTTAGCAGTTACTATATCGTTAAATTTAGCAATAGGTCTGCCCATTTCAGTATCCATAGCACCAGCCTTTCTTCCGTATTCGTGTAGAAGATTTGTAGCCTGTGTTAAATCAGTCATATAAATATCACCTATTTGTTTTATATAACCCCTTAAAGATTCAATATCAGCCTCTGTTGTATTAACATTAGTATCGTAACCAAGTTCTATTACTTTAGCAGTATGCTTCTTAGCACTTTCCAATTTACTTAAAAGACTTGTTCTGATTTTTTCAAATCCCTGAATATTACTTGTAACATCAGAATATTGACTAGATAGTCCCTCGTATTTTTTGTAATAAGCAACTAACTTACCATACATGCTCTTATATTTTTCAACTGAATCATCCGATATATCAATATTCTCAAACTTCAATCCATTCATCATATTTAAAGCAGTTTGAGCCACATCCTTCATTTCAGATGGTTTTGTTTCATAACCCTTCAATCTATTATAAGTATCATTAACAGATATTTTAATTTTGTTTATTTCTCTTTCAATTCTTTGAATATCACCAAGTTCTGTCTTAACTAATTCTAATTGAGTAGCGATATTGTTTATACCTTTTTCGTTTCTCATTTTAAGAGTGGCTAGTCCTTCTGCTGCTTTTTTAAGACTAGCTAGTATTTCTTCGTCGTTGAATACTGGATCTCCACCCATTATTAATCTAGCGACGTCTTCGTCGAATTTAGCTATTTCAGCTTTAACTCTATTAATTTTAACCGCTAATTCTTTTCTTCTTCTAATACTACCACGAATTAAATAAGCCACTAAACCAATAACTAAAACCAATAAGGCTATTTCACCAGCAGTAGCGAAGAAATTTTTAACATCTTCTTTTGCTTGTTTATCGTATTTGGCTTCCAAATCCTTTTTCATTTGAATAGGAATACTACCAAACTCTTCTTTCATTCTTCCAATTAATTCTTTAAATCCTTCGTCGTAATTACCTTCTTTGAAATTAGGCACTAAACAGTTTTCAGCGAACCTTTTAGCTAAAGCATCTGGAAACATTCCTTCCATACCGTAACCAGTTGCTATATAATACTTTCTATCACCCATACTTGTAACGATTAATATACCGTTATTGGCACCTTTTTTACCAACTCCCCATTTGTTAGCGAGTTTAACTGTAAAATCTGCTGGTTCTTGTCCGTAGAATGATGGTATAGTTAAAATTGCTATTTCGACACCAGTTGTTTTTTCATATTTGAATAATACTTGATTCAAAGAATCTTCTATGCTTTGAGACATAAAATCACCGTAGTCACTAATAAGAGAAATACCTGTACCGTATCTCATTGGTTTTACATTATCAATATCAAAAGCGTATTTAGTATCACCAACTGGTACATTAAGAGTCCATTTATAATGTTTATGTCCGTCGTCATCTTCATGTTTTTGAACCTCACTCATTTTCAACACGTCGTCCAAAGATATTTTCGTGTTACTTTGTTTATTGAATATCGTTAATTTGTTTTGGATTTCTTCTGTATCATCAGCGGAAATGTGTTGTTCCCTAGTCAACATGGCTACAAATTTCGCTATTGAAATTTGTTCTTGTGGAACTGATTGTACCCATTCAATTTTATCTTGTAGGTTTGCCGCTTGAATTTTTGGTGGTACAACACCTAAATTTAATAACAACATAAATGTTGCCATCCAGGTTTTCCAACCCTCATTTAATTCATCTTCACCAGGGTACATGAATTTTTCGTAAGAAAGTATATATTCTGCCATATTTATTTTTTTACTTTTAAATATTAAATATTTTATATTCAGCAAAATCACCATAATCTGTTTCTATAAATATAAACATTCTGTTTAAATCTACTCTTGTTTCCAAATGATTTTGTAATGATCTATATTGTTCCTTGAACCCATCTGTAAAAAAATAATTATTATTGTTGACAAGTTCTAAATCGTGCATTCCAAATTCAATTTCTCCATCCCAAGAAGTATATATTTTATACAATTTCTTCTCATTCCATATCTCCTCTCCGTATGGATCTAAATCATCTTTGGTCTCAAAAATTTTAAATTTCTTTATCATAATAACGCTATATATTAAATATTAAAAACAAAAAATTAATTTTTGAATATAATCATTTTGGATTAGATTTAATAAAAATAATCATTTTTGGACTTGACTTGTTTAATATATAACAATAAAAACTATTATGATAAGGAAGTGTGAAACATGTGGATCTGATATGGAACTCAAAACGGTTCAAAAGAAAAACGCTAAAAATTTTGGTGAACTTATTGCTATTCATAAATATAAAAGATTCTGTTCTAAAAATTGTCAGTTAGAATGGCAGAAAAATTGTAATTGGGAAGATAGAGTTGGTAAAGTGGCTGCTGATAGAATAAGAGAAGAAGCTTCTATCAGAGTATCTGGTGAAAATAATCCAACACATAATCCGGATATAGCTAAAAAAGTATCTGATAGCCTAAAGGTTTATCTTAAAGAAAACCCAAGAAACGGTGATAAAAACCCTTTTTATGATAGAGAACATTCAGAAGAATATGTAAAATGGGCGTCTGAATCTAGAAAAGGAAAATGGTCATATAACAACGAACAATATATTAAAAAAGTAGAAAATCAACCAAGAGGTGAGAACTGTCATTTATGGAAAGGCGGAATATCTTTTGAACCATATTCTTTAGATTTTAATAAACAATTAAAAAATAAAATTAAAGAAAGAGATAAATACACTTGTATATGCGGTAAAGAAACACAAAAATTAGCAATACATCATATAGATTATGATAAAATGAATTCAGATGAAAAAAATCTAATATCACTATGTTATAATTGTCACAGTAAAACTAATAGTAATAGAGAACATTGGAAAATATTTTTCATTGGAATTATAAACGAAAAATATGTCATTTTGACAGATAATTAATATAATTAAACTTGGTATAGAATTTGAATAAATAAAAGAAAAAAATAATTTAGAAAGGAATATAATATGAATAAAAATAAATGTGTTGGCATTGATCTTGGAACTACGAATTCGTGTGTAGCTGTTATGGAAAATGGAACCCCTGTCATTATTGTTAATAGTGAGGGTGAAAGAACAACCCCAAGTGTTGTTGCTTTCTTAGAAAAAGGTGAAAGAAAAATTGGTAATCCAGCTCGTAGACAAGCTGTTATGAATAGTAATAAAACTATTCACTCCATTAAACGTTTTATGGGAGAAAAATATGATAATCTTACCAATGAAATTAATCGTTACGCTTATAGTGTTACAAAGAAACACGATACTGCCTACGTTAAAATTGATGATAAAGATTATTCCCCACAAGAAATTAGTGCTATCATTCTTCAAAAAATGAAGAAAACAGCAGAAGATTATCTTGGATACGAAGTTAATAGAGCAGTTATTACTGTACCAGCTTGGTTTAATAACGACCAACGCCAAGCTACAAAAGAAGCTGGTGAAATTGCTGGATTTAAAGTGGAACGTATTATAAACGAACCTACTGCAGCCGCACTGGCTTACGGTCTTGATAAATTGAAAAAAGACATGAAGATAGTTGTCTTTGACTTTGGTGGTGGTACATTTGACGTATCTGTACTTGACTCTGGTGACGGTGTATTTGAAGTGAAATCAACTAAGGGAGATGTACATCTTGGTGGTAATGATATTGATGATGTAATTATTGACTGGTTAGTTGCCGAATTCAAAAAAGATAACGGAATGGATTTAAGAAAAGATCCAATGGCTTACCAGAGATTGAAAGACGGCGCTGAAAAAGCTAAGATTGAATTATCTTCTAACACAGAAACAGAAATTAATCTTCCATATATTACAGCAGTAGATGGTATGCCAAAACATTTGGTATATAAGTTGAGTAGAGCTAAATTTGATCAAATTTCAGAACCAGTATTCAAAAAACTTATTCCTATCTGTGAAGACGCTATGAGACTTTCAGGTTTAAATAAGAACCAAATTGATGAGGTTATTTTAGTAGGTGGTTCAACTCGTATTCCAGCAGTTCAGAAGATTGTTAAAGATATATTTGGTAAAGAACCTAATAGATCTGTTAACCCAGATGAAGCAGTAGCCGCAGGTGCCGCTATTCAAGGTGGTATCATAGGCGGTGAAGTTACAGATATTCTTCTTCTTGATGTTACTCCACTTTCATTGGGAATTGAAACTATGGGTGGTGTAATGACTAAATTAGTTGAAGCTAATACAACTATTCCAACTGCTAAATCACAAATCTTCTCTACGGCATCTGATAATCAGCCAGGTGTAGAAATACATATCTTACAGGGAGAAAGACCAATGGCAAGTCAGAATAAGACTCTGGGTAGGTTCCATTTGGATAACTTACCACCAGCACCAAGAGGTATTCCACAGATTGATGTAAGATTTGATATAAATGCTAATGGTATTCTTGAAGTTACTGCTCTTGATAAAGCAACAGGTAAACAACAGAATATCAGAATTGAAAATTCTTCAACACTTCCAAAGGATGAAATTGAAAGAATGAAAGACGAAGCCAAAGTAAATGAAGAATCTGATAGAAAAGAAAAAGAGAAGATTGATAAGTTGAATATGGCTGATAGTATGATATTCCAAACTGAAAAGAATATTAAAGAGTTTGGTGATAAATTAACTCAGAATGATAGAGACACTTTGAATGAAGTATTAGAAAGACTTAAAACTGCTCATAAATCACAAAATGTAGACGATTGTGATATTTATATAAAAGATTTAAATGAGAAGTGGAACGTAATTTCTACTAGAATGTATCAAGAAACTGCATCTAAAGAACAAGGACCAAAATCAGAAGATCCAGTAGATGTTGAATATGAAGAGGTAAAATAAAAAAAGAGGGACTTAAGTCCCTCTTTTTTTATGATCCATAACTATAATCAGATGCTCCACCTATACTATAATTCGGTCCTCTCCAATCTTTATCTACCATAATTCTTCCGTCACCACCACATCTAGCACAAGGACTTCCGTCTTGTTGTCTTCCCCAACCAGAACAGTTCCAACATTCTACTTCTTTGAACTGATTCTTTTTAGGTTTTGGTTCTTCTTTTTTCTTTACTTTATCTTTAACCGCCTTAGCTATTTCTTCTTCTTCTTTCTCTTCTGGCACTCCGTGTTTTTTAATAAACTCGTCGTATAGTTTTAATTTTGGATCGTCAGCGTATAATTTATCTTCTAATTCTTTTACTTTATCAGGTTCTTTCTTTGCTGCTTTTTTGCCTTTAGGTTTAGCTTCAGGCTTAGCTTCAGCCTTTGCCTTGTTATCTTCTTCCACTATTTTATCTATCTCTTTCACACGTTTTGCGGTGTTTGATTCTTTTCCTATTTTCACACCTTTTGCTATTTCATCGTAATAATTACCCAATTCGTAATTATCTTTAAATTTTTGTTTTACAGCTTTTGGTTTACCTTCTACTGGTTCAAGAGTAGCTTCACCTTCGTCGAAATATACAACTACATTTCTTAGACCTCCATCAAGTTCGAATCTAACGCTTTGTTGATTTCTACCATTTTTAATTCTTCCTCCTTGATAAGTACCAATTTCACCATTATATTTACTACCAGGATTAATATATTTAACAAGATTCTTACCTAATTTAGCGTCTTCTTCTGCTAAAAATTTCATCCATTTCGCAGAACCAGTAAGCTGTTCAGCTTTTTTTGGTGCATCGGAACCAATTATAGGTTTATCTAAAATTACTTTTTTAGGTGGAGGAGGATAAGGGTACCCTTTATCAGACCATGATTGATAATTTTTATATACATCACCAGTCATCACCTTCTTTTCCTTCTTTTCCTCATTTTCTTCTATAATATCGTCTTCTATAGATCCTATAATATCTTCAAGTTCGTCAGGTTCCATAGTGAATAATTCATCCATGTAATATTGAGCCAACAATTTATCTTTAACCTTAGGATCACATTCATTAACTATATCTTCTATTTCTTTTTTATTATTTTGCATTACTTTTTTATGTAGATCTCTATAAATATCATCTTCCATTTTTAGTAGTGCGTCCATTGGGACATTTTCTAACTCTTGAACATCAAATAATTTCAATATTTCTTTTTTCACTGCTGGTTCTGATCCGTCCAAGAAAGATTTTACTTGTTGTTTTGATGTTCCTTTTTTATTTTTCCAATAATTAGCAACGTCGTATGGATTTTTAATAAACCATTTATCCTTCCAGTCTTCTTCATCTTTCTTTTCTTCTCTCCACCAATGATCGTGTTCATGATCTGGCGGTAAGATTTCCTGATCATCTTTTTTTCTTCTCAAGTAAGCTTCACTCTTTTCAAATTCTACTATTCCTTCACCTTTACAAAGATCACAAACACCACTCGATTTCCCTTTTCCCACTGATGATTTACCTGAACCACCACATGCTGGACATTCATCTAAATCGTCTTCTATTTTATCATCATCATCAATATCAGGATCTTCTTCACTATCTTCATCTGAGATTTTTTCCATTGGAATAACAGGCATTCCCATAGCTAATCCTGTTTTAGGATCAACAAAATTATTTCTATTTAATATTTTTTCTTTTTCGTCTTCGTCCCACTTTTCTTCACCATAAGGATCAATTGATTTCATTGCCTTATCTTTTATATCGTGTAAGACGTAAGCGCATTTATCCAACATAAAATCAATAGTATCTTTATGTTGTGATCTTTTATTAACCTTAAACTTTCTATCATAAATAACTTCACCATCTTTATTAGTTATATTGAGAGCAAACAACACTTCGTCATTTAAACTAAGACTTTTCTTTATTACAAAAGTGTAATTCTTCTCAGTAGATTTAGCTTCTTTATTATCTTTATCTATTTCAAAATCATCACCTTTCAGCATTTTGATTTCTTCTTTAGAAAATTCATCAAGTGGAAGCTTACTGATTCTTTCGGCTTCTTCGTCTTCAAGATGTTGCTTGATTTTAGAAGGAGTCATTTTACGTTTTAACTCTTCGTTTATTTGAGAATATTTTCTGATGTAGTCCAAAGTGAGGATTTTAATTTGTTCTATATATTATTTTTTTATTGTAGATTTTTTTATTAATTTTGTAAAAACTAAAAATATGCTGATATGGGCGTTTTGAATAAACCTAAAGATAGTTACGATCTTGTTTGCATACCAACAGGTGAGGTGATAAACGCTAACGGTATTCAGATGTACGGACTATATGAAAATGACGTTATAGAATACGAACCATTTGGTGAATTTTGGTTTTTTGATATATCTGATTTAGATAGAGTTAGATTAACTTGTGGAGTTTTTAAATTTTAATATGGATTTACATATGCCTATGAATATTGAAGTTGAATTAACTGGACTACCAAGTGGTCAAGTTATATATATCTATTCCGCATATTTACCTATATTATATAACTACGGATATATACTATATCATCCAGATTATTTCTGGACATTCAATGACGAAGATGAATACAGAATCCAAAAGATAATTCAGAAAAGAGACATCTGTTTATTTTAATATATATTGTATATGGGTAAGATTGATAAATTTTTAGATTACTATTACTTTTTAAGTAATTTTTACATGCACCCACTTTTCTATAAAGGAATATAGGATATGAAAAAGTTAATAATTGTTTTGTTAAGTGTAATAGTATTATTCTTGACTAATTGTAAGAAGGATGATTTAACAGAAAGGTATAATGATTGTATAAACCAAAGAGAATTGGCATTAGATGATGCAAAGAGGTTATATGATAATAAGCAGATTAGTTTAAGTGAATATGAAAGAAGGTATAAGGAGGCAGAACATAATTATCAGGACTGCTTAAATGAAAAATAATAAAATTGGATGAATGGTAAAATATATTTAATTACTTGTTTAATAAATGATAAAAAATATGTTGGACAGACTATCGGTAGTGTCGAGAAAAGATGGAAAAAACACATAAAGGGAAATTGGGATAAAAATATAGAATTTTTCCCCATACAGAGATCTTTTAAAAAACACGGAATTGAAAATTTCAAAATTGATATATTAGAAGAAAATATAGAAGAACAAAATAAATTGGATGATGCTGAAATTCATTATTCTGAAATATATAACTCTTTGGTGCCCAATGGATACAATTTAAGGGTCGGAAACGCAAGAGGTAAAGTATCGGATGAAATAAAAGAAAAAATATCTAAAGCTAATAAGGGAAGACCAAGAACAGAGATATGGTTAAAAAGATCATCTGATAGTCATATGGGTAATAAACACACTGAGGAAACAAAAAAGAAAATAAGTGATTTTTTTAAAAATAAAAAACCATCTGAAAATACAAGACTTGGTAGTATCGAAAAAAATTCTAAAGATTGGGAATTTGTTTCACCTGATAAAGAACTAACAAAAATAAAAAATTTAAAACAATTTTGTAAAGATAAAGATTTAAGTTACTCTGAAATGTATTCATTGGATAAAGGAACAAGAAAAACACCACATAAAGGGTGGTCTAAGTTTATAGAAGAAAATTACACCAATGATTACAAAGAAAATCATTTATGATTTGTTTAACTCAATCAGTTTATTATAAATAATTTCCCCATATTTATTACCAACTTGCATACTTTCCATCGCCACAATTCCCATCTTAGATAAATAGGTTTTACCTAAATCTGTTTTATAAAATTCAATGATACCAAGTATTTCATCGTTTGTGAAGTATTTGTCGTATATCGGCACAATCTCGTTTTCTATATCTCCTATAATGTCCTCTATATCAACGTTTTCTTCTTTGAAATTTGGAATAAGATGTTTAATAGCGTTTATAACTGTTATGGCGGAATTTTCGTAAGATTTTGTTCCACCATTTAATTCTAAAAGAATTTTTATGTTTTTAATTTTTTCTTCCATTACTCTGCCCAGTTTTCTTCACCGTAAGGATCAAGTTCGTTATAAACTCTAATACTTTCTATTTTTTCTATTTTAGTCCCAGGATATTTAGCATCTGGGTTAAATGCGTCATTTGATTTATTAACAGCATCAAACGAAAAAACTTTCTTTATATTCACTGTTCCATCTGGATTAACCGAACCAGCTAGTGCCCTTGGCCTAAAGACCATTTCTCCTTTCTCTAAAAGATCCTTTAGGTCTTTCCCACAATGAGTATTTAATACTTTTATTTCACCAACTACTTTATCGTCTTCAATTCTAACATTTTCAATAGTGTGGGATACTCTACGTAAAGTTGTATCAAATGTATCGGGATGACCAAGTTCACCGTAAGCGACGTGTAATTTTTCTTGTTTTTCGTTGAAATCTTTTATGCACTGTCTCAAGTTTTCATTGTCTTGATATATTCTACCGTTTAAATTAACTTGATTTAAAGGTATTAATGTTGTTGTAAATTGATCTTTCATAATTACACTTCTATTATTTTATTACCCATTCTTATTTTTTTAACTTCGTGTGGGATATTCATAGTTAATTTGTTTCTATCAGTGCCGTTCATTAATTGTTCAATAATATCATCTATGAAAATTTGAAGATATTCATCATTGAATTTTCTTAAACGATTATATACTAATTGACCGTTCTCTTCTGTAATATATGACCAATGCCATCCATCTTGAGATAAAAGCGGTTTTCCGTCATATGTTATTTCAACACCACGACCATCACCTATCATTTTGAAATGGTCTTCTTTAAATTTTATTTTTTCCATGTTCTATCTAATTTTTTATTTTAAACTCATAAATTTTCTTAATCCATAACATAAAATAATCGTCTCGCATTGTGTGTTTCATATAATTAACTCGTTTACATACCCAATGCACGTTTCCTTCCTCATACCCCTTATCATTATCAATTCTATCTAATGATGCAATGTTTTCATTATTTTCACCTCTCAATTGTCTTACATTTATTGGTAAAAATATTTGTTCACCTGTATATTCACATTCACCATTTTGTTTTTCAAATAAATCATATAAATATTGTATTGAAATTGAAAACGATATATTTCTATTTTTAGCATTCGATTTTATTCTATTATAGAATGATAAAGATAAATCTTTATACCCTTTCCATGCCTTGTGTTTATTCCCATTGCTTTTAGATATAATATTTTTATTTTTAAAACACCCACATGACTTAGTTGATCCATTTTTAAGTTTACTAATTCTTACATTAGTATCATTCCCACAATCACACTTACATAACCAAACCCATTCTCTTCTATATTTATATATTGGTTTTATCGCTGTTAAACAGTTAAATTTGAAATTTTCTATGTTTTCCATTTTTCATTTTATTCATATATATTGATTTTTAAAATCAAAAATTGATTGGAAGACATTAGTTACTCCCATTATTTTATTCTAAATTTTTTATGGTAAATATCACATTCCTCTCCCCAACTTATTTGAAAATATGGATAGAACTCTTCTACTTTATACCCTTCTTCTAAAAGAATATTTTTTATATTTTCCCTATCCATACTATCTCTATAATCCCATCTTGTAATATAGTGACCGTGTTTAGACTCTCTGTTTATCTGTGAATGTAAACTGTTAAGATCTCTTTTTAAATGTTTAGCTTTTTTCTTTTCATATTTCTCTTGATTGGCAAGAGCTATTTGATTTGCTACCGATGCGTTCATCATAAATTACCCTTTCTTTTTAAATATATTTTTAATTGCGTTTATTCCTTTTTCATTTATATCTCTTGTTCCAACACCAGCAAACCTATCGGTTAATTCTGGTAAAAATTCACTGTACATATTTGTTAAAAATGTTCCACCAATTTCTTTACCGTTTTCATCGTTTATTGTACCGTATTTGTACCAATATCCACTTTCCTGATCAAACACGTAAACAGGTATTTTATTATCTATAGCCATTTGTACAGCCCATCCTGTACCACCGTTTACTATACGCCATCCATTTTGTTTTTGAATTACTCCAACAGCAAAAACAGCATCTGAATTTTTCACTTGGAACCAATTTCTAGATAATAAATTCCTAACATAAGGTTTTAAATTATATACATTCCTTTTAAGAGTTTCGTTGGCTATCTTAACGTGTTCAAACCCTTCTCTCAAATGTTCGGCTGTAAGAACTTTTTTATTCAGAGATTTTGTATCATGACCTGGAAAACTCCAAGCGATAACAGGTATTCCATTAGAGATACATTCATTTTCCCATACAGTATCAGCTCCTTCTGCTCCACCCGAGTTACAATACTTTTGTCCGTACTTTTCTTCTATCCAATTTTGATCGTCAAAATATTCCATATTTCTATTTTATTTTTAGAAAATTTTCAAGTTCAGTTACACTTTTGAATATGTGATAATTATCGTATTGATTTTTAGTATAATTACATTTTAATTCTGTATCACTATCCCAATCAAATCCCTTCATCTCTATTATATACTCTACATTTTTTATTCTCACAATAAAATCAGGTATGTAGTAATGTTCCTGGTTTTCTTTTAAATATTTGATTTTAATTTTATTATTCTTTATCCAATCAATTTTTAGATTATCCATCAATATCATAGAATCCAATTCCAAACCACTACTATACCAATATTTATCTTTTTTATTTTCATACCATCCACATTTAAAATTACTGAAAGTGTTAACTTCACCACTTAATATTTTATTCGTTAATGTTTCTGATATTTTTCTTCTATATTCTATATCTTTTGGTAAATTACTAATTTCTTTTAATTTACTATTATTCCACAACGATTTCATTAAATCACTGTGTTTTCTCAAATAATCGAAATTTTCCTTTGTTCTACCAGTCAATGTTTTTTTATTTTTTTCACCTATTGAGATAAGTCTATCGTCGTCATTTTTAGTTAATCCATCGTTCCAAGTTTTCCCCCCTTCAATGTAATAATCTTTTATTGAATTTATCCTTCTATCATTTAACTCTTTATCTGAATAAATCCATTCTCTGGATTCCATCGTTTTTTTCCTATAATCTTCATCCTTCCATTTATCTTTAGACCTCTTACTAACTAAACTTCTATATTCATCAGAAACAACTTCTCCATAATCACTTTTATATTTATCTATATCAATTTTATGGATTTTTTGAATATGTTCAATTAATCTATATTTCGATTCGTGCCCACATATTTTACATTTTATCATAACTCCTCCATAATCTTTATCTATATATATTAAGATTATAGAACCATTTTTTTCTATTTTAATCCAGTTGATGAAAACCCGCCAGATCCTCTATCGGTTTCATTTAGATTATCAGTTTCTTCCCATTCGGCTTTTTCGTATTTATTAATAATCATCTGAGCTATTCTATCACCATTAAAAATGGAGAAACTATCTTTAGATAAATTTATTAATAACACACATATTTCGCCTCTAAAATCTGAATCTATTGTTCCGACACAATTTATTATGGATATTCCATGCTTTATAGCTAATCCACTACGAGGTCTAATTTGGGCTTCATACCCAACAGGAAGTTCAATGAAAAGTCCAGTTGGCACCATTATTCTATCCAGTGGTTCCAATGTTATTTTTCCTTCTGTTATATGCGCCCTAATGTCCATACCAGCGCTACCAATTGTCTCATATTTAGGTAATTCCAAAGCTGATTTATTTACTATTTTTATCTTCATTTTCAAATTCTTTTTTTAATTTTAAGTATGTTTTCTTTCTTTTATCTTTACTCTTTTTAGCAAAATCTTTATCTAAAAATTCTTGCATATAATCTGGCATCAATTCTAATAGAGTTACTTTCAGAACCTTTTTACCGTCGTGCAAATTTCCTTTATGCACTCTTTCTTCTTTACCATTAAGAAGAACGTATTTATAAGAAGAGTGTTCGTAATTCCCCCAACAATCATGACCGTCAACGTAGGAGTTTTCCTTTACTAATGAACACTTCTCCATTTTTTCTATAACTATTTTCATTTATATTTTATGATTTTTTATAACGAAAGTTTAAATAAAAAAGGGAACCATTTCTGGTTCCCTTAACAGGTTTCCCGATAAGGAAGTGATTACTTAATCACCTCACCTGTTTCATTATTTACTATCGATACTTCACTATCTGATTCAACCGCAGGCTCTAATGCCTTACCAACTAACTCACCCTCAACAGTTAACGCTCCGCCCCACATTTGAAAATCTGTGCTAAGTCTTTGAACTACAACGTTATAAGCGTTGAATAATTTAATACGTTCTCCGATTTTAGTAAGAATCTGTAAAAAGTCGTAATGTTCTTGTGTTATACCTTTCACTTTATATTTAGAGATAAGGTGGTAGAAGATGATAAGGTCGTTAACGTTAATCATAGTCATGTAGCTTCCGTCTTCGAGTTTATCAAAATCTTTATCAAGATAATTTTCTCTAACGTCTTTAAGTTGGAATACTTCGTTTTGGTCGTATTCTAATTTATTTCTAAATACGTTGAAGATGAATTTTTTTTCATCGTTTGTTAAAGGGAACAAGAATAAAAGATCGTTCAATTTCTTCTGGTAAGAGTTGAAAAGATATTGTGCTATTTCGTAGATTTTATCTTTTTGTTCTTCTGAAAGAGCTCTAACTGCGTCTACGTTTGGATCAAATTTCTTTATAAGGTTCAATAAGTTTTCTTCTTCTTTATTGAATTTATCAACAAAATCTGAATCTAAAAATGTTTTAGCGTGTTTTTCGATTATGTTTTTAGCTTCTTTTAATTTGATTAGTTCTTTAACAGCTTCATTATCTTCTTCCTTTTTCATTGTCGAAATAAGTTCGTAGTTCGTTTCGATATCAAATTCGTTATCTGAATTGAAATCAAAATTATCAAGTTCATCAGTTGAAGCTACAATAGTATAATCTTCTTTGTTTTCAATTATTCCGTCAATTACGAAATCTTTTAATTCTGTGTTGTCCATGTTATATTAACTTATTTTTTATTAAGGTTTCCATTCTTTTTTTTCTTCTGGGTGTGCCAATTTTAATTCTTCGTCTGTAAAATGAAAAATATTTTTAACAATCCATTCAACGTTAAAATATGGTCTTCCTTCTTTATCATATATAGATTGTAATGAAGAAGCTACAGCCATCCTTCTTTCTATGAGGTCCAAAGAGTTGTATTCATCAATCACTTCATCTTGTTTATCGTTATTGTAAACAGTATCGAAAGCAATCTGTTCTTGTTCAGTGAGCGAATTATAAAGCTCAAATAATTCTATACCTGTCATTTTTCTTGTCTTTTTCTTTGTTATATACCTACTGTTTGTAAAAGTTTTATATATTGAATAAAAGGGGGTCAAATATTTTTTATCCAGTTACTTGATTAAAGTTGGAACTCAAAGGTGAATTCATCTTTTCGACTCTCTTTTGAGTGTCTTTAGATAATTCGTAATTTGTTTCCACGTCTTTTTTCAAGTTATCAAACTTATCATGTAGTTTATCACATCTAGAATCTATTTTAGATGTTAAAGTATTATAATGATCGTCACTAGTTTTATATACATCTTCAATATTATGATTTATATTCTGTTGTAGATCATCAAATTGTTTTTGATTACTTGTATCACGAATTTCAAATTCTTTGAAAATCGATGTATGGTTATCATCTATCCATCTTTCCAGGTGTTTAAATGATCCTTCTGCTTTCTTCTTGAACTTCATCAACTTATAAGACGAAATACCCAACCACGTAAAAAACGCGACCAGACACACACCCAACACGGTCAACAAAATCGTCATTAAAATTATATCCATATTGTTTAATTACTTTTTGTTTGACCCCCATTTATTCATACTTTTTCTATTGTTATTCTATAAAGATTATCTCCTCTTTCTCTTGCTACTCTATCAGTGGCCTTATTAACTCCAAAGCAAATACTTTTCTTATCTTTCCTAACTATTATAGGTCCGTAATTACCAAATAATGTGTGTAATTCTTTTGCTACACCATATTGCTCGTCTGGTATATCTATTTCTTCCATGACGAATGTTTCTTCGTCTCCATATTGCATTTTCATATTTTTATCCTTTAATTTTAAATCTATTTACAAGTTTCTTGTAAGTACTTTCTAATAGTTTACCTTCGTATTTTCCATCACTCAAGTAAATATTTTTAATTTCTTCTAAGGTTTCAAGGTTACAATTATCCATTAACTCAACTAAAATTTCATATTTTAATTGGTCGTAAAGATTATCAACTTTAATATAAGAATAATCGATATCAGTTTCTATATTTTCTACTTCTTCTTTCATATGTAGTTCGTTATTTTTTAACAATAATGTGGCCATTTTGGATGACCTGTGAGAGTTCTTGGATCTCCACCTTCTTTAATATATTGACTTGGCGGAGGCGTTGGTGGTTTAGGTGGCTCTTGTCCTTCTTTTAAAATCCTAGGTGGTGGAGATGTTGGTTTACTTTTATTTTCCTTAATCATAACAGGTTCAACTATAATTACTTTCGATGGATCAATTTCAATTTTTTCACCTCTTTTCTTTTGCTCTTTAATAATAGTCATTACCGCTTCTTGTAGTTTACTTGGTTTTTGTTTACCTCTCAACTTCTTTAACACATCTTTCATTTCATCAGTAATCATTACTCTATTAGTAACTGGACCAATAGTGAAAGCATTATTATCCAATAGTAAATCTATTAGTTTAATTAAGTGTTTCTTTTTCATTTTATTTATTTATTTTCACAATACAAATATCGAAACCATCGTGCTCTTCGTTATCAAAGTCTAATGTGATTCCGTGTTTACTTGTAATATTATTTATTTCGGCTACAATATCGTACGCGTTATCGTCGTATTCTACTCTAAATCTATGTTCTTCCATTATCTTAATTCTATTTCTGTTTCTATACGTTCTATAAGTTCACTTACTGCTGATTCAATACGAACTCTATTATCTTTATTAGCGTCATAAAATTCACCAATATCATCGTCACCATATGTGAATGATTCAATCCCTTGCCTTTTTTGTCTTCCATATTGCTTTTTTTTAAGATGACTTCCGCCATCCTATTGTTTATAATAAATTAAGTTAATTCAATTTTAATTACTTTTTCCATCTTTTAGCAGCCTTAGGAGTTATTTGACTTTCTTGGTCTTTCTTATCCTTCTTCTGTTTTTCGTATTCCTTTTGGAGACGATTAGCGTTTTCAACTAACTTCAAAGAAAACTTCTCAATGATACCACAGGATGTGTTAATCTCTGGTTCTTTGATACTTATTGTTCCCTTTTCTAAATCGAATTCAATCTTATCAATCTCTTGTTCTACTAAGATTTGTTTTGTTTGATCGTCGAAATTATTGAAATAATCTTCGTTGAAAACAACTAGAATATCAGCGTCTAAAAGATAAGAGAAAGTATCAGATATTTTAGTTACTTTAACTAACTTCTTTTGTTTACTGTTCGCAACGAAAACGAATTTAATATCCATTGGCATTGCGAAGGCTTTTTCTATTCCTTTAAAATAAGCAATGATTTCATCACTTAAACTTTCATACTGTTCTTTAGCCATAATTTTATTTTTTTATTTTTTTATACTTCCCTATTTTTAAATCCACCTATAATTTGTTGTAATATAGTAGGTTCCTTGGCCTTTTCAGTCAATTTCTTTTTCTCTACTAATTCTTCTTGCTCTTTTCTCCAACTATCGTGTACACTAAAGAATAATACTTTCTTATCTTCGTCATACACTATATCATCACCCAAATACCAATCGTAAGCAACTAAATTACCATCCATCCCCTTTTCAATTAAAGGAGTTAACATATCATATAATTCTTTGATTGTTAAACGATTACTTCTATTCTTTGAGTTTATCACATTAATTTCTTTCATAATAATTTTAGGTTTAGTTCCTAAAATTTATATCAAAGTGCGATAATAAAGTTTACTAAAAAAATAATTAATTTTACTATCCCTGTTAGCAAAATAACAGATCCAAACAACGTTATGATACCCAAAATTGTATATAAAATCGCTTGATGAACGTTATATTTATATCTTAAAACTACTAGAACATTCACTGCGTCAAGACTATCTATTTTTGAAATAGAAATAAGATCTAACATACCAATAGACAAGAAATATTCTTCTATCGAAGCAATATATTTTTTAACTTCGTTGTCCAGATAGTCGTATCCGTAGGTTTTAAGAACCTCTTGACGTTCTTCTGTGACGTTTAAAACTGTATATAATCTACCGTATTTTCTATCGTACCTGAATTTATAACGTTGTGAAATGACTTCAAAATTCTCATTTATTATTTTTCTATATCTGAAATAACCTAAAAACTTATTGAACATAACATTAGCATTTTTCTTTATATATTAAGAAATATAAGAGTTGTTTAAAAAAAGTTATTTACCACCTGGATTTGTTTGATTGCTACCTACACCAGCTACTGGTTTTTCAACTGGTTTTTCTTCTGTTTCTGTCTCATCTGGTTTTGGAGCCTGTGTAGCAATCTTTGTAACATTTGCGTCCAAATTCTTAACGTAAGCTAATAGTTCAGTATAGAACTTATCTCTATCTGTTGTTTCGGTTGCTTCACTGGATTTATCCTCTATTGTTGTTTCACCACCAACAGTTTCTTTAGATTTAACAGTAGAATTATCTGATAATATAGCCTTTATATCATTTCTTTTCTTATCTATTATTGATATAGCGTCATTTAATTTTTCCTCGTCTATTAAAGATAATACCATTATACCACTTGAGAATTTAGATAATTTTTCAAAAGCAGACATATCAACGTTCTTCAAAGCGTCACCAAATTCCACCATAGATTTTGCCAACATTCTTATTGATTCACCTGTTGTCGTTCCCATTGATGATATTTTCAATAAAGCTTCACCCAATGAGTCCAATCCGTCTGCCATACCAACAGAATTAGGAAGACTCTCTGATAATTTTTTCATTGAATCACTAAATGTATCAAATATACCACCCTTTATAAATAACTCTTTATTATCTTCAAGTGATACCATCTTCTTAGCAAAACTTATAATAGCGTCACCTACTTGATCCATAGCGCCAAAATCATCAGTACCTTTTAATAAATTAACTGAATTAGTAAACGCCGATATAGTTTTTTCTATCCCTTCAGCCCAAGTGATTGGAGGTCCTTTTAACCATACATCAGGAGTAACCGTAGCGAAGCTTCTGGCCGCTCTAATCATAGATATAATAACACCATCTAAAGCGTCACTATCAAAATCATTCTTTTCAATTTCAATTATATAATTAACAAAAGTTCCAATAGCCTTACCAACATTATCAGACCATGTTGCAGATGGTCCTTTTTTCCATACATCTGGTTCAATTCTACCGAAACTCCTTGCTGCCTTTATCATACTAACTATGATATTATCTAAATTATCTAATGATTCTTCATCAAGATCATTTTTCTCTATTTCAATAAGATATTTAACAAAAGCACCAATAGCCTCGCCTACACCTGTTGACCATGCTGTAGGTGGTCCTTTTTTCCAAATGGCTGCATCTACTCTACCAAAATCTCTAGCGGCTTCAATCATTTGGTTAATAATTCTACTTAAATTCTTTATCTCTCCTTTACCAATATCTTTCTTTTCGATCTCTATGAGATATTTAACAAAAGTGCTAATAGCCTCACCAACACCAGCAGACCATGTTGTAGGTGGTCCTTTTTTCCACACATCGTCCTTCACTTTAGCAAAGTTTTCAGCAGCGTCAATCATTTGACTAATGATTCTACTCAGATTCCTTATATCGCCTTTACCAATATCTTTCTTTTCAATTTCAGCGAGATATTTAACAAAGGTATTCATGGCGTTACCTACACCTGCTGCCCAAGTATCTGTTGGTCCTTTTTTCCAAACATCTTGCTCTAGTTCAGCAAAATCTTCAGCAGCTGCGATCATTGCCTTAATAGTCATTCTAAGAATTCTTAAATCGCCTCTACCTACGTCGTTCTTCTCAATTTCAACTAAATTCTTTACAAACTTTTCTAAAGCGTTACCAACACCAGTTGTCCAACCAGCACTTGGATAATTTTTAGCTTTACTCCAATCGTAATCATTTATAATTTCAGCCGCTGCTACTAAACCCTTTGCTAGTTTCTTTATTCCTGTTACTAAATCGTCACTAAAGAAACCAGATTCTTTTTCAAAATCTGTTAAAGGTTTAGCAAAAGCGTTAATTGCGTCACCAACACCTTTTGCCCATCCTTCTGATGGATAATTCTTAATCTTATTCCATTCAAATTCGTTAAGAATCTTAGCAGCCATTATTATACCACCACATAAAGTGGCAACGTAATACATAAATTCTATACCTGGACTAACTCCCGCTTCATCCAAAGCTGCCATTCCCTGTGCGAATGCTAATATAGATCCACCTACGCCCTTTGCCCATCCTTCACTTGGATAATTATTACTCCAAGAAACACTACTTAAGGCCTGATTTGCTATAACCATAGCGTTAGCAATATCTATAATCTTTTGTCCTTGATCTTGTCCAAATATAGCGCCTAATAAACTATCTGATTCTGAAAGAGCAGCCAGACCTAAAGCAAAAGCTTGTATTGAACCACCTACACCCTTCGCCCAAGCTTCTGTTGGACCACCAATATAATTACCACCAGCTAATATGTTAGATACCTCTACTATTGTTTCAGCCACCTTTTTCATGCTCCATCCACCTAATAATATAAATGGTAATAAAGCACTGAATAATATAGTGGACATACCAACAGCTAATAAAATTGCACCTGTTCCTAAGGACCAATCCATTGTTGGACCACTAGTGTAATCACCTTCAGCTAATATTTTTGATACTCCTACAATTGTTCCAGCCACTATTAATATAGCTAAAGCTCCTATACCCATTGTAATAAAACCACCTATTCCAAGAGTACTACCAAGTAATAGCATAGCTCCACCAAACATTATCATTGATAAACCAACACCCTCAGCCCAATCTAAACTTGGATATTCGTCGTAACTACCCATATTTAAAATATGAGATACACCCACAATTGTTATAGCCACCAAAGCTGTAGCTAAAGCTCCTATGACCATTGCTCCAGCTGCTAATCCACCAGTAGCCATAATTATTCCACCTAATACCATCATTGCACCACCAAATGCCACTAATGATAAACCAACACCGAATGCCCAACTCACGTCTGGGTATTCATCGTAGTTACCTAATCCTATTATTAAACTAGTTGCCATTATTGTTGCGGCAACACCTATTGTGGCTAATGCGCCAATAGCTAAAAGTTCTGTGGCGACTCCTCCACTAGCAGTAAGAATTGCACCTAATATCATCATAGATGCACCAAAAGCTACTAATGTTAATCCAACGCCAAGTGCCCAACCAATACTTGGATATTCATCGTAATTTCCAAATGATAATATCCAACTTGACGCCATTATAACCGCTGATATTCCAAGAACTGCAATAGCACCAGTAAACATTTGTTTTGCGTCTAATCCCATTTTATTAACTAACCATATTGTACCAGCGTAAGCGGCGATACTTAAACCAGCTCCCAGCGCCCAGCTAACATCTGGTACATTATTATATGTGCCTAAAGATAATAACCAACTGCTTACCATAATGGCACCAGCAGCGATAACTATATTCACTGCAGCCTTCAACATATCTTCATTTTTTATAGATTTAAGAATATATACAGCAGGTGTTATAAATAAAACAGCTAATCCTATAGCTAAACTGTTCATTATCAATAACAAAGAATCTTTAAAACTCATAAGTTTCATTCCACTCAAAATCCAACTGGCTGCCACTAATCCTACTGAAAGAGCTATAACTAACGCCATAACACCTACAATCTCTTTAGTGTAAATTCTTTCATCTTATCTATAACAGGTTTCATTAGATAAACTAACACACCAAGAGTTACGGCAGTGAAAACCGCACTTATCATTTGACCAAATGATATAGGCATAATACCTTTTAATATAAAGGAAGATGCCACTAATCCTAAAGCCATTGCTGGTAACATAACTGATAATAAGAAGAATTTACCAATATCTTTTGATTCTATTTTCGTTTTTTCAACTGCTTTAGCCATTATGTATAATGAAGTGCCAACTGCTGTAGCTACAAATATAGTAGTCATAACTTGAGCAAAAGTCATAGGTACAATTCTAGCCAATATTAAACTTGATATCGCTAAACCAATAGCAATAAGAGGTAGAATAATAGGAAGCATTGCTAATTTTAAATAATCTTTAGGTTCTAAGTTTGCCTTTCTAACGGCGTAAACCATTAATACTAATGAAGTACCCAAAGCACCAGCAGTGAATACAAGGGAGGCCGCTTGGGCTAGAGATAATGTCGCAGCAAGGGCAAGGGCCCAGCTGGACACGGTAAGTCCCATAGCCATAATGACCATCATTGCACTTGTGTTAACAACATCTCCTGTGGTCATGCCCTCCGTGGCAGCGGCGATTAAAACAAATGCTCCTGTGATAAATACTATTGATAGACCTATAGCGACAACAGATAAAAAATTAACTGGAGCTATAAGCTTGAATGCCATACCAATAGCGAGAACACCAGCAGCGATGAGAGTGATTACTTTAACAGCGTCTAGAATTTTTCTTTTATTATCAACGTCAGCGACGTCACCGAACATGCCAGTCTCTTTGGCTTTTCTATTAGCTTTAATTTCTGCTAAGATTTTATCGTTTTGTGATTCTATTTTCTTTGTAGATTTAAGAACAACTTCCATGTTTTTAACGATACTGTTCAATTTATCGTCCATGTTGGATAACATTTTATTAACGTTATCAACGTTCTTTTTACCTAGATCTTGTTGAAGTAGTTCTACTATGTTTCCTAAGGCTTTGTTGAAATCTTGAAGATTTCTTACATATCTATCGTCTAATGGTGGCATTAAAAAGGCTACGTTTTATTTTTATATATTAAAAACGCAGCCTTCTATTTTGTAAAATGTTGTTCTATTTTGCTAAATCGGTTCCCAACCATATACCAGATACAAATGTTAAAGTGGATTGCCACCCCATATCATTATTATTTGTGTTGAATATATTGAATCCGTTGAAATTAACATATATTCTATCACCTCTACCGTCAACTGATATTTGGTTTTTACCAGCATTTATTTTATTTACTATTGTTCTAACTTGGTCTGTTGTTTCCATTATAAATAATTTTGTTTATGTCTTGCTATTTCGCTTTGAAGATTTTTAATTTCGTCGTCCAAAACTTTTAGTTTTTGTTGTTGAATTTTAATTTTTTCACTTTGGTCGTTCACAAACACTTTTAATTTCTGTGCGTTTTGTGGATCGCCAGGATTATTTGGTGCTAGATCTCTTTGAGCTCCTTGTAGATTAATAATTTCCTGATTAACTATTTTTTTCTGATTATTAATGTCAAGAATTCTTTGTTGAATATCAGTCACTTTTAAGGTGGCGTTCTTTTGTATTCCAGAATTCTGCTGTTGTGGTTGTTGATTAGGATTAGGTTGTTGAGCGTCAGTTTTTTCAATACCTAGATCAAGATTATTTTTCATATCTTGGGAAGTTACCATTTCGTTAAACTGATCAAATTTAGTTATCAATGTTTTAGTTATTATTTTTTATTCAACACTTAGTACTGTATATGTTTTTGAAAAAACTGGTTTTTGTTTAGAATTTGTTACAAAATCCATGTTATCGTAAAAATAAAACCATGTTAAATTTTTATCTTTAAATGATTGGAAAAAGATAGGCTTTGGCTGAGTTGGTTGAGATTTCATAGGATTACCGGCAACATCTTTTATACCAGAATCAACAGGTTGTTGTTTTTCTTGATTCAATAATAATGATATTTCTTCTATATTTGATTTTAAAAGTTTACAAAATTTCTTTTTCCCTGCAGCTACTACTTGGGCTTTAATATCAATATTTGGTTTTAATTTAATATCTATTGCTTGTCCAGCTCTAAAATTCTGAATTTTTAATGTTAATGGATCAGACTGTTGTTGTGTAGTGTTACCAGACGGTTTATATTTACTTATAAATGTAGCTATAAGGTTTTCCATATCTGTCTTTTCCACAGGTGCCGCAGGCGCCGCAGGTGCTGGTGCAGGAGCTTGTTTTTTCTTGACCACAGGAGCTGGTGCCCCACCAGGATTTGCTGGATCAGGAGGAGCCACTTGAGTAGCAACTTGATTTAGTTTGGCTGTACCTTCTGTTAATTTATCATCTATAAATTGAGTAAACTTTAACATTTTCATCTATTAATTTTTTAGTTGTATTTTTGCTTTATAAGGATCTTGGTTGATACATGGTTGTGTAGTCATGTATTTAGATAATGTTACTTGTCCAGATGCTGGAAAATAAGTATCAAACCAACCTTGCTCTATCTCATATACTTCCCCAAACTCCATTTTTAACATTTCGCTAGCGGTATCAGTTTTAATTTTATCTAAATTTGCAAAAGGTTTTAAACTATTATCATATAAATATTTCAATTTAAAATCATCAGCCCCGCCTTTAGGTCCTTGAAATGCCCCATTTGATTGACCATTCTGAATAAAAGTGTATAAGAGTCTAACGTTCTTATTTACTGGATTAGACGCGTAAGAGTTTATCCTTTGATATCCAGTATCGGATAAATAAATAGCGTCAAAACTATAACTATTTTCTGTTGGTAAAGGTTTCAATTTCAAAAGATTAATAGCGGCCGTATCTGAATCAGTTGTTGTGGCCCCCCAAATAGGCGTAACAAAATTATGTGCGTTATTTTTAAAATCAGACTTATCATATTCTTTATCCGTTAAAATCTTTTGGAAATTTATACAACCTAAATATTTATAAACTTGCGTACTTCCTTCTGACTTTATTTTAAAGACAGGATAGAATAAAACACCGTTATGATTCACTGTATATACAAAAAGACCACCCTCATTAACTATTTCCGCATTACCTTGTGGCTTTATACCCAGTTTTGTTTTCTGACCAGCAAGTGCTGTAGAATTTCCCAAAGCTGCAGTAGAAGCCGCGTAACTTAATACAGTTGGATCTGTACCATATTTACCTCTGGACCTCATAGCGTCTGTTAAATTTAATAATTTAAAAGGATCAAGAGCCTCATCTACATCCAAGAAATTTCTAAATTCACTCTTTACAAATTCTACTTTCTTTTCCCACGATGTTTTTAATTGTGTATCTTCATCGTAATCTACTTTTCCACCAGCTCCTGGATTTATTCCAACATTATCTGGTGTTTTTTAGTGTGGAAAATAATCCTAGAAACAGCGTACTGTATCTTTTTAACACCATCTTGATTTACGTACTTTGAAGCCTCAGTTTTGTAACTTCCTTCTCCAGATCCTTTAGAAGCAAATAATTTCTGCAACTCTACAAAATTTATTTTATTTACGTCATCAATACCTTGGTCTTTTAACCACTGATAAATATTTACTTTCATAGATGGGGCACCAGGAGCAGTTAATTGATCGCCAAGCATTTGTGTTATACCTATTGATTTATTTAAACCGCTAGTTATAGCTTCTTCGATTAAATCATATTCTGAATAATTAAAACTATCCAATAACGGGACAATTTCGTTTGTAGCTTTATCTTTGATCGTTTGTTCGGTAGAAGAAGCGAACCCTTTTAAAAGATTTTTTTCGTTATCTGTGCCTTTGTAAGTAGTACATTTTTTGGCTGAATCTCCTTCTAAAAAATTTTTAATTGCGTCTAAAAGTGGAATCACTTTAGTAGCTTCGGTTGAACCAGTAGTTAAGGCTGCTAGATCCCTGAATTTCTCATTGATAGCTCTTTTATCAGTACAACATTTAATCATATTATTAGAAAAATCTAAATGTTCTTGTGCTTGATTTTTAATATCGTCCTGTGTATTAGGATCAGCAATTATTGCTTGTAAAGTTGTAACATATTGTTTAAAATTATTCTCATGTGAATAGATTGTATTACCATTTGTATCTATGATATAATCTATTGCTAAAATTCTACAATATTCTTGCTCGTGCGGATCAGGTGGAGCTGGCGGATTACCTCCTCCTCCTCCTCCTCCTGCTGGTGGAGTTGGATCTACACCTGTTTCGAGATTTATTTCTTTCACCGCACAAAAACGTAAAAAACCAGCCAAATATTCATTCTCTAACTTTCTTTTATAATATTCTAATTTACCAAGATTTATACCTTTTTGGAAATATCTCAATATTCCAAAAACTGCTCTACCAACAAGAGATTCCTTGAAACCAGTATTATTACTAAACTCGTTTGGTACAGAAGCCTCTAGTATTTTTTTAAACTCTTCAAATGGTGTTATATTCTTAAGGTCCATATTTTTTTCTTATTTTAGCGGTTTAATTTCTTATATATATTAAAAATATTTTTCCATTTTTCAGTTTTTATATATATTGTGGTATGGGAAAAAATAATGTTAAATTCACCAATGATGAGTTTATTATCAAATCAAATTTGGTACATATGAATAGATACGATTATTCGCTTATCGATTATAAAAACGCTCATACTAAAATTAAAATAATTTGTAAAGAACATGGAATATTTGAGCAGGAACCAAGAGCTCATTTACATGGTTATGGATGCCCTCAATGCTCTGGTAATAAAAGATTAACTAAAGAGATTTTCGTTAACAAATCTATGATAAAACATGGTAATAAGTATGATTATTCTTTATCCAATTATAAAAACAATAACACAAACGTAAAAATTATTTGTAAAAAACATGGTATATTTGAACAAATACCATTTAATCATATGAAAGGTTGTGGATGTCCTAAATGCGATAATTATAGTGTTGGTGAACAAATAATAGAAAAAATATTAGAATCCAATAATGTAAAATTTGAATCTCAAAAACAATTCAACAATTGTTCCTTTAAAAATAAATTAAAGTTCGATTTCTATTTATCTGAAAAAAATTTATGTATAGAATTTGATGGAGATCAACATTTTAATAAATTTAGATTTGAAAAAAATGAAGATGGATTGAATATCAGGAAAAAAAGAGATCATATAAAGAATATATATTGTCAAGATAATAATATAAAACTCGTTAGAATAAAATTCACAGATAATATAGAAAATAAACTAAACGAAATACTAAATGATAATTAAATTTGATAAATATTTAAGTGAGTCTAGATTAATTGGTTATATTAAAAGATCTGAACAAATTCAAATGATAAAAGAATCATCGGAATTTAATCAATTTGGCAATTCTTTTGGAATGGACGGATCCTTTGGCGGTGGGGCTTTCGGGATGGGCTACGGATTTGCCACCGATCCAGGACTTTCTATATATTCACCTGACTCAAATCCGTACTGTGACCTTTATAGCAGACAGGCCGGGACCACTTCAAAACTCATGCAAATTATCAAGCAAGTTTCTAAAGAGATGATGGATGATCACGTTTTCGCTAGAAAGTCTGATAGATTCTTAGAAGATATAGATGAATATAAGAATATAAAGATTCTTAGAATATTTGCCAACGAAAACTTAAAACTAAACGTTTATATATCTTTTGACTTTATGGAACAAGAATTTTTTGGTGTCTTCCGTAATTTTAACTCGAGTCATATGAAACCAACATTTGATACTGAATTATTAGGTAATCCAGCATTTAATTATATCGATAAAGAATATTATCTTAAACTCAATCAGTACCTTTATAAGTTAGTCTATAACTTCTTTATACCAGAAGCAGGTATGTACAAGAATCTAAAAGAAAATTGTGTTGTTAAAGATGATAACATGGGACAATTAAGATATTTAAAAGAAGGTAAGATAGTTGAAGTACTTGGTTATAATACAGATGAAAATAACGATCCTTATGTTGTTTTAAAAATAGAAGACAAGAAATTTAATATCACGGGAAATAATTACTTTTATTTCAAATATTGGTTCGATCCAATTACAGTAAAATAAACTACTGAAACAATTTCTCGATTTGTTTAAAATTATTATCCATTACCAAATAATAATCGTGTTCTTTTTCGGCTTCTTGTTTTTTCAAAATATTTATATCTTCTCTTTTCTTCCAATAATATCTAGATTTTATTTCAAATATAATATTAGTGTTTTTTAATTTGTAGTCCACAAAATAATTATGGATAATCCCATCAATCTCATATTGAATATTTGGACCTCTTTCTATCATTTCTAATTTGCCCATTTCTTCTACAAATTTAAGAAATTTTAATTCATATGTTCCTTGATAATCAATATTTTGATATTGTTTCACTTTAACATTATTCCAAGTTTTTAATCTTCCTGTTTTAACAGCGTTTATCATACTTAAACTCATTTTTTTCTTTATATCTTCACTCCTCTTTTGTCCTCTTGTTTTAGATACAATTTTTTCTATTCGTTCTTTTTCTTTATTTTTAATTTTTATTTTAACATCATTTCTTGAGAAAGGGTTTCCATTTTCCAACATCCAATTTTTAATGGATTCTTTTTGTTTCTCACCGCATGGAACTCCGTATCTTCCATTTTTTTCACCTGTTTTTCTACATTTCCCACATAAATGATAATTTTTATTCGGATCTAAATCTCTTATTTTTCTTTCGCATATATTATTACAATCATCGCATTTAACTTTTATAAATTTTGTTCTATATTTAGATTTAGATTTTAATAAAGACCAATGTACAATAAAAGGTTCATTAATTATTGGTTTAAAACCAATTGATTTTTCCCATTTACTTGGTTGGGAGCAATGAGTTAATAATACTTCTACGTTTTCATATTCTTTTAGGAACATATTTTGTTTTATTTGTATATATTGATATTAAAAAATGACTTTTTACCAGTTCATAATGGACATATACAAATTGATAATTTATTTTTAATATATAATAAAAAATATATTATCAGTTCGATGGATGTTAAAGAATTGCAACAAAAAATATCTGATTCTTTTGAAATTTTTGGTTCTACTCCGATAGAAGAAAGATTAGATGACATAAAGAGGGAATTTCTTCATCTAATAAGGAGCGATGGTCCTAAGAGTTTAATGGAGGAAACAGGAGATTTAATGTCCAGTTTAATTCAATTGTGTAACGAGCATGGATGGAATTTAGAAGATATTATCAATGGAACCTTATCTAAAATTCACAGACGTAAAGATCAATATCAAAAGTTAGGAAGAAGGATAGAGGTGGCCATACTGGGAGTGGCAGCTGACCCCCCGCATAACGGACATATTCAATTAGCACAACACGTATTAAATAATAGTGGAGTTATAGAAAAAGTTTGGATGATGCCTCCATACGCACACATGTACGGTAAAAAAATGGCTTCACCAGAAGATAGATTTGAAATGTGTAAATTAGCGGCTGAAAAAGATAGAAGAATAACAGCATTCAAATACGAAATAGAAAATAAATTAGCTGGGGAAACTTATTTCTTTTTCAAGAAATTACTAGCAGATAAAGAATATACTGATAAAAACGAATTCTCAATGATAATAGGTCTAGATAACGCTAACTCTTTTCATAAATGGGTAAACTATAAATATTTAGAAAGAATGGTTAGATTTATAGTTGTTCCTAGAAAAGGTGTAGAAAGAGATCCAAAAGTAGATTGGTATTTAAGACCGCCTCATATTTTTATGAAAGAGGAAACTGATATAATGGAAATTTCTTCTACACAAGTAAGAGATATGTTAAAGAATGAAGATCCAAATATAAATAAATTCTTAGATCCAAAGGTGGTACAATATATAAAAGAGCATAACTTATATGGTACAGGTGGTGTAATTGAAAGTTATAAAAAATTCATAAGAAATGGTAAGAATTAAGAGAATATATGAATTTTTAGAATTGGAAAAAATTTATCCTTATAAAGAATATGATAAAAGGAATAGTATGAGTTTTTACTCTTTTAATTCAGCAGACACTAAATATATTGTCCAAGTATATATAATGCATCATAGTAAAAAGGTACCTTTTGCTAATTTATCATGGGCTAGTGAAGCAGATTGGAAAAACGCATCTGGTAAGCCTTTTTCAGATAAAACAAGTAAAACTATAAATTTAAATGATTTATTTAAAATTTTAAATACTGTATTTAAAATATTTTTTGAATTTATGGAAAATAGAAATATAGAATACGGACAAGTGGGGTCTTGTAGTAAAAGTAAGTTTAAAGTATATAAACAAATTATAGAAGAAGAAAGTGATTATGAAATAGTTAGAGAAAAATCAGAACCATGGAACGGCACTAGAACTTTATATTATATAGATTTTCAAAGAAAGAATTATGTTCCTACACCTACTCCTCCACCATCTCCACCAAAACCAAAAACTGGATTAAGGAAATTCTTTAATTTTTAATAAAAAACGCTCATAGGATCACTTCTCCATTTTTCACCGTCCCATTCGCCATTTATAAGTCCTCCTCCACAAATAAATGTACACGATTCTTTATTTAGTTTATTTAAACCAGAATCGTACATAGCTTGTGCGTCATATATATCAACACCTTTAGCGTGTTCAAATGTTAATTTTATAAATTCTCCTTTTTTAATTCTAGGATTATATGGTTTATTTTTATCTCTAACTTCTTGATAAACACCGTATAATTTTTCTAATTCCCAATTACTCATTTCTATGAATTTATTTGTTCTGATCCCTCAAATCCTGTTCTTTTCAAACTTTGATTTTGTCCATTTATGGTAACTGTTAATCTATCAGCTAAAGAATTATTAAAAAAAGAACTAGGATCTACTTGCTCTACTTCTTTATACATCTGCATAAATAGTATAATAGGAATCTTACTACCATCGTTTAAATAATGGAATGTGTCGTCACTTCTTCTTATTGTTACAGAATAACTAGGATTTGTTTTTAAAACATACACTTTATCCACATGTCCCATATTATTATCATCTAAGAATTTATTTATACAGTTTTCAATAAATGAACTTTTATTTATATTTCTTTCATCAGTAATGTGATCAAAAGCTTCGTAAAGTTTTTGATCGACTGAATATGTTTTAGTTATTTTTGCCATTTCTTTTTATAATTATTTTTTACATATACGCTCCATCTGGAACATGAATTGGTTTACTCCTCAAAAGAACACAATTGTGTTCGAATTCCTTATCATCTAAAGAGAAAGATAATTTAACTCCACCGTTCTTTAATATAATATCATATGGTTTTTGAAAATCAAATGTTTCTACCTCAAGAACTTTATTATCGTAATCTTTCCATTCGAAATTAATATCATTTACCAATAATTCAATAGTCATATTTACTAATTGGGTTTCATCGGCTCTGTAATATCCACACATCTTCATCGCGTGAGGATTAATATCCTCATTTAATCTTTTGAAATCATCCCATTTACTTATCATATTAACTATTAATTTTTTCAGCGTTACTGTTGTCCCACATAGCTCCACAATTCTCAACAGACGGTCCCTGAAACTTCTCTACCTTAGATTTTACACCTTCCATACTCATCATCGTTGCGTATTCAATAGGGAAACATAACATATTATAGTCAGGTCTCTTCTTGAATAAAGATATATCAACTTTAATATATTCATATTCATCCCCATACATCTCATAAAGTTTCTTGTAAAGTTTCTCTTTTAAGTCAGAGACATTCTTCTCCATTTCTTGATAATCCATAATAACAATTTTTTATTCGTATATATAAATAAAAAAATGTCAAAAATGTCATTTTTAATAAAAAAGTGGAAAATAATTAAGAATTTTTAATAAGAGAAGTCTAAAAAGTCAATAACTCCGTTTCTTTTTTGGTCGGTTTTCTATCCTGTTTCTTTGTCTGTGTTAGGACCACATTCATTTTCGATATTATTGTTTATTTAATATCATGTTAATTGCTTCAACGTTAAAGTTAGAAAGAAAATCTTTAACTTCTATAAGATATTCTTGGAGAGTTTCACTGTCTTCTGATACGTTTATAGCGTTAACAAGTTCCCACCATTCTTTTTCGTTATCAAATCCGACAACGTTTAAAACGTCTTCCGATGAATTTTTCAATATGAAATATATATTATCTTTATATTCGTAGAATTCATCTGGATCGTTTAGATCAACGTAACCTGCGTCTTCGTCCCAAGGGAAAATGATTACGTCTTCATTTCCAAAATTTTCAAACATTTTTAACTTTGCCATATCTTTATTTTATTTTTGTTTTAAATATTCTTTTGTTCTTGATCTCAACATTTTAAGATATTCTTCGCTCCAACTAACTAAATAATCGTAATCAACTATACCTGAAACCATAAGTTCACTATCACTCGGATCATCAACAGAATCTTCCCCTAGATGAGGATATAGCCCAAGTATATATTCCTCTCCCTGTTCCAATATCATATCAGCTAGAAAATCTGCTGGATTCCCTTTGAAATATCTAATGCTATTACCTTCATAGTTATCATCTTCAAATTGTTCATTAAATTTTTTGAGTTTCATCTTTATTTTATTATTTTACTAAATAGCCACACTTTAAAAATATATTGACTATTAATAACCTTAGTGGTTAAAATCTCTTTACCTATAATAGCCTTTATTACTTTATATGTGCCTATTAATTTTTTATCTTCAAAAACTTTTGCCACTCTTCCTTCTGTTCCTGCTGCTCCAAGAATAGCAATATATTCATTACCCATTACAGTTCTCATTATAGTTACTCTGGTCTCATCTATCTTCTTCTTATCCATAAGAGTATTGGTCCAAGGATCTCTTAAATTTAATTCAGTATCAGTTGGCCTTATATCTATCTTTACAACAGTATTGGTATCATTAGTTACTTTTGATTCTTCCTCTAATTCAATCTTTCCTTCATTTAAAAGATTTTGTTGATTTCTTCTTATAATATTAAAATCTGCCTGAGCAATAATCCTTTCAGTCATAGCCCTATCATTCATTCTATATCCAACAGGAGGAAGACGATAAAAATCACCAGTAAACATCATTGACTTTATATTAGTAGTCTTAAATAATCTCCAAACCTTCTCAGTATTTCTTTTTTCGTGTACACTCCAACCATTTAAATGCCAACCTCTTACTAACATATTACGAGTATTTCTATTAACACCGAGTACCATAGGATAGATAACACGTTCTCTGCCACCACGCCATTCGTCTTTATCACCAGCGTAATTTATTAGAATGATCATACCATTTTGAATAGCTTTAACCATGAGGCCTTCGTTGAATGGCATTTGTTTATTAACTGGAAAACCTGGCACAATATCTTTATTTTCAGCTGCTTCGCGAATGAGTCTACCGTTTTTAGTGTTATATTTGTATCTAATTTTTGGTACAAAATAAAGATCTGTTGTATTTAAGTATTTTTCTACCATTAAAATTTTATTAAATTTTCGTTATATATTAATTTATAGAAATGATTTTTATATTGTAAGTGTTTTCATAATAAAGAAACTATCTATTATATCGTCCCAAGGTTTCGGTACGTTCTTCAATTTTAAAAGATCGTCCTTATATTTATTCAATAGTATAGATAACTTATCATTTCCATTCAAATCAATTAAAGCTTTCATCATATCTTTTTTAACAAAACTTCCGCCGGACACACCGTCTTTGCTTTTATTGATCTTTTTATTTTTCGCTTTAGGACTTAAAGTGTAACCGTAAACTAACTCAGCGGTCATTGATTTTACGGTCATAGGTGAAAGTATGATCATCTTTTCCAATTTAGGAAGAGATAATAACTTTTGTCTTAAAAGAGTTGAAAAAGTTACAATATCTACTATACTATTAGTGTTCTTTAAACCGTAATTATAACCCTCAATAGCCAAAAGAGTCTTGTCTTTTTTATCCACGTTCCCAACTATCTTATTATATATCAAGTCAGTGACGTAATCGTATTCTCTTAATCTCATTATTTCGCTTTCAGTATAATTATCTATATCTTTGTAGGTATAGTTAATAAATTCGTAATCGATAGTGTCCATAGTTTTTTTGACCCAACCCACGTTTCTTTTGAGGGTGGTGAAGTTAGAAATGATTATTTCATCATCTCTTAATAAAGACATTCCTGTTGAATCTATTGATATGTCTATTCCTACTAAGTTCATTGATTTTTATTTATTTTTTAATTCTTGTATTTTTATATATAGATAAAAATAGGTCCGCTTGTATGATTAATTTTTTATTTGAGAACATGTTAGAAGGGGTGGCCGTTCACGAGATGATTTACGATGAAAACGGAGTTCCAATTGATTACAGAATATTGAAAGTCAATAAGGGTTTTGAGGACATTTTGGATTTAAAAAAAGATAATATTATAGGTAAATTAGCGAGTGAAGTGTACGGTGACATACCAGCTTTGGAAGAATATAGTGACGTGGTTTTAAATAAGAAGTCAACACAATTTGAGTTTTATTATCATAAAATAAGAAGACATTTTCATGTTTCAGCTTCGTGTTGGGAAAATGGATTTGTTACTATTTTTTCAGACGTTACTGAATCTAAAAGTATATTGGATAATTATAAATCTTTATTAAAGGCCATACCAGATATGATGGCAAGAGTTAATTCGGAAGGGAAAATATTAGATATAAAACCAGGAGAGGGTATTTATTCAGATGTCGGTCAATCGATAATTTATATAGGCATGAATATATTAGATTTACCTTTCGGTGAAGTTGTAGTAAAAGAGTTTAAAAAAATAATAGATGAAGTTTTAGAAAAAAATGAACCAATTGAATTTTGTTATTCTATTATTGTAAAAGGAGGCGAAAGACATTATTACTCAAGGACAGTAAAAAACGGACAACACGAGGTTATTGTTATAGTAAGAGATATAACAGAAGAGAGAAATATTGGTAGAGATCTTAGAAACTCAAAAGATTTCACTGAAAATTTAATGAACACAGCCAACGTTATGATTATCGGGTTAGATCTCAACGCCAACGTAAACATTTTTAATAAATCAGCAGAGAAATTAACTGGTTACAATAAAGATGAAGTGATCGGTAAAAATTGGTTTAATGAACTATCGATGTTGCCTAAAAACGAAAATATTAGAATAAATAATGTTTTCAACAATCTAATTGGGCAAGATGAATCTGATAACATTGTTGAAAATACAATTATCACGAAAGACGGGGAAATTAAATACATTTTATGGCAAAACAACGAAGTGATAGAAAATGGTAAAATAAATGGTATAATATCATTTGGACTAGATATAAGTGATAGAAGGAAATTTGAAGAAGAACTCATGGAAGCTAAAAACAAAGCTGAACAATCTGATAAAATGAAACTGGAATTTTTAGCCAATATGAGCCACGATCTTCGTACACCAATGAACTCTATTATAGGATTTTCAGATCTCTTAAGGACTAATAATCTTACAAAATCAGAAAAATCAGATTATATAAATACCATAATAAGTAACGGTAAATTTTTGATGGCTCTTATTGACGATATTATTGATATATCTAAAATAGATGCTGGTAATTTGAAAGTCGAAAATAAAGATTTCGAATTAAATAAACTTATGGAAGAACTTCGACTCTCTCACTCTAAACAAATTAAAGATAAAAATATTGATATTATTATAGACGTAGACGTGAATAAAAATGTAATATTAAATTCAGATAAATATAGATTAAGACAAATTCTCATGAACCTTATCGGTAACGCTATAAAATTTACTAACGATGGGTACGTTAAATTCGGATATAAAATATTGAATAATAAACAATTAGAAATATATGTAGAAGATACTGGTGTCGGTATTGCTCGTCAAAACCAGAGAATTATATTTGAAAGATTTAAACAGATAGATAATAATAATAAATTTAAAGGGGCTGGTCTTGGTTTATCCATTACAAGATCTTTAGTTGAGTTGTTAGGATTTAAGGAGATAAGATTAATTTCAGAATTAGATAGAGGTAGTAAATTTTATTTCAACTGTTCTTATCAAATTAAGCCTTATGATTATATGAGTGGGATCAGAGAAAAATCAAAACATAAAAAAATGGATTTTAGTGGTAAAAATATTTTAGTAGTTGAAGATAATCAAGAAAGTAGAACTATTATTAAATTTTATTTATATCACACCAAAGCTAATATAATAGAAATAACAGATGGCACTGAAGTTTTAGATATAGTTAAAAGTAATCATATAGATTTAGTTTTATTAGATATAGGATTACCAGGTAAAAATGGTTACGATGTATTGAAAGAGTTAAGGGATTACGATAATAGATTACCTATTATTATAGAATCTGCGTTAGCTATGCCAGATCAAAAAAGTAAAGCTTTTAATTTAGGGTGCGACGATTTTATATCTAAACCTTTTACCAGAGAAGATTTTTTAAACAAAATAGACAATTTACTATAAATATAAAAAACAACAGATCAATTATGTACGTAATAACAGATTTAAGAAGAAAACAGATAAATGATTACATGTCATCAATCGAATTAAATGAAGAATCAATCAGCGTTAGTCAAATAAAGAGTGATCTTCAAAGAATACTAGGTGAAAAGCCCGGTGTTGAATTAAAGTACAAAACAGACGCCATGCTTGTAGAAGGTGGTCAAAAGGTCAGAAAAAAAGGTATATTAGAATCAATTACGATCTTTTATACCTTTGAAGATATGGATGGACCACACTTCGATAGAGTTTCATATTTTGTTTAATTCTTTTTATAGGCTCTAAAATAATCACAATATATGCTCTTTGGTACATCAGCAGGATTTGGACCATATTCCTTATCGTATGTATAGTTGAATGTTATTAAAGATAGCATATCTCTTGTTGGAATGTGTTTATCTAAAACATAGACAGCTAGATTATCAATATACCATACCACTTTATCTGGTGTCCACTCACAGGCGTAAATATGATAATCATTGGCTAAGAAATCTTTTCCTGGGAATTTCAATCTTCTACCTTTTTGTTCATTTTTTGTTTGAGCAAATAATGCGTCAATGAAATCCTGTTTTTGTTGTGTCCACTCGGGTTGTTGTAAATAACGAATTGTATCATCAAAATCAGTAGCAACATAACCATATACTTGATAGATTTGATCGTATATAGATTGTATTTGCTTAGCGTTCGTCCACGTATTTCTCCAGTGTAAAGTCATTGTGAAATATGAGCTATCATCACCCATTAATTCAAAAATATCAATTTCTGGAGGCCAACTATCAGAAGAACTTAACCAAAATGCAGGCCAGTACTTAATTCCCCCAGGTGATAATTTTTCTCTTGCTTCAAAATAACCGTATTTGGTGTTGAAGAAATTCCAACTATAAAGTCCACCAGATTTAACTAAAGGTTCGTCTGGCACATTATTTAAATCAGATGTTAAAACAGCGTCACTTCCTGATTGTGTAACCTGTGATTGTTTAAAAATGACCATATCCCTTTGGCATCCCCATTGTTCACACCATCTCCAAGTATTCCAATCAATAGGTTGATCAAATTCATCAGCGTACACTTTTGTATATCCTAATTTGTCTGGTGAATTGTTGTGTTCTCTTTTAAAATAATTTGTAAACCACGCTTTTGTGTAGAAACGAACATAGTACCAACCATTAGTCAGCCATGTTTTGAAACTCATGTTGTAAAATAAATTGCACATATATTTAGGATTATTTTTTAACTTATTCTTTTTATAAAAAATTTTAACATTTTCTGTAATACCTTATTCTTCTCAAAAAAATCGTGATTTAATAACTGTAAGTAATATTCTTTATTGGCTACAAAATATTTTTTAGATTCACCAGTGTCTTCGTAATTAAATACTACACCACCATCATTTTCTAATTTCACTTCAGCCCCACCGAATGTACTTGGTGCTATCATTTTAAATAAATGCCTGAAAATAACTCTTGGTGGAGTTTTGAAATTATATCTCTTTACTAACACATTAACCATATCCTGAGTCATCATACCCCATACAGGTTTATTCTCTCTTATAAGATCATTTAATCCCCTCATTATAGACTTAATATCCCCAGCTGATCCTACCAATTTATAAAACCCAGATGCTTGTGGTCTCACTGCTATATAACCGTTATAATCACCGTAAAATTCCCAATTCTGACTCCTTTCTTTAAATTTATCGAAATCCCAAGCTGAACCTGTCGCCTTCTCGTAAGAAGCCTTGAACAATTCATATCTCCTTTCAGTATCTTCAGCCAATTTCTTTTCTGCTGGATCATCGTCTTTAAACATATCCCACATACTTCTCACTCCACCGAAAACATATGAATTCATATCCTTATGTTTCTTAATCAATTTAGCATCATCATGTAAATATTCTATTTCTTCTTTAAAATCAAATTGTTTATTTCTATTTAAAAATTCAATAGTTTTCTGTTTATTAGCATTCAATAAACTACCAATTAATATTTTTCTCTTTAAGTCTTCTTCTTCACCCAGACCATACATTTGTTCGTAAGCCAAATAAGTAGGAATGTATTTCCTAAAGAATTCATCCCCAAACTTATTAATCAATATTTTAATTAATCTTTCATCTAACCTATCAATCCTAAATTTACCAAAATTATTCATATAAATTTGTAAAGCGTTGGTCATAATTCTGTTATCTTTATTCATTTCCACAAATTCTGGATGACCACTTATAAAATCGTAATCTCCTTTATTGACTTTTAATAAGAAAATATTAAGAACCCAGTTAGGATCTTTTCTATAAATTCTTTCTAATTTATTGGTATCAATCCATTCACCGCTATCTACACATTTTTTAATTTCATTTTTATAACTAGATAAATCATTTATTTCTATAATATCAAAATTATTAAACATTTTAGGGGCAAGTAATAGAGCCTGATGTGGTTCGTTTGTATGAATAAACCCGTCACCGTGATCTACAAAGGCATCTATACCAAGTTTTCTAAACATATTCCCCCATCTAGACACATCTTCGTCAGATAAATGATAAGTTAAAGTCCAAAATTTATGAACCTCTATCTCTTGATCTTTCCTTATATTATAAGTCATATTAGAAAACATATCGTAATGAAATAAATGATGCTTATCCTCCTCTTCTGGCTCTCCACTAATATACTTCTTCACATTATCTAATATCCTTTCAAAATAAGATCCATTATCGTAATATAAATCAATCAACTTCTGGTAATAAGGTTTAATATCTTCAAAAGTGGAATTATTATCAAGCACAACAGCTTTAGGATTAAGTTGATATAAATATATATAACTAGGATCGTTTCTACCTTTATATGGAAATATATCGAGGAATTCTTGAATGGTATTACATTCTTTAATTTTATCTATAAAATCTATAGCTGGGTATGAGTAGACGCCAGTGGGTGTACCAAATGTATTTTTAGGATTAATGAGTGATACGTTAACAGAGTCTCTAAAAGAAATGAATATGTTTGGTTTAGAGCAATCTGATTTTATTTTATCTATATTTGATTCTTCTGATTTGCTTTCGTTTACTTCAAATTTACCTTTTTTGTACCATCTTATTTTAGTAGTCTTATTTTCTACAGCTTCTTCTAATTGATAAATAACATCAGCATGCATCACGTTAAATTGTTCCACTTCTTCTCTTAAATTGATATTAGTTATTTTTTCAGCACTAATATTTTGACCGCCAGCGCTTCCTATATCATATCTAGCAATTAATCTTTTTTTATTTTCGTCGTAAACGTATTCTGTGATATGATAAATACCGCACAAAGAAGAGTCTTCTTTATTATCAAAGAGAGCCCAACCAGTAAATTCATTTTTTAAAACATAATAAGTCATTTCATCGGGAAAACGTCCTTTAAAATATTCTTCCATTCTTACTACAGGACCAGACTTTTCAAAATCCTTTATCATATTCTAATCTTCTTTTTATCTTTACCTGATGTATCAAATAAATAATAACTTATATCATATTTATTCTCAACATCTAATGACTTCTCACCAGAGAAAAATTCAGCAACGTCTTCAATTGTTCTACTTCTATCATCTGAAAATCCCACTTTTGCTGGTAATCCAAGTTTTCTACTTGACCTTTTTATTCTATCCAAAAATCTTTTTATAACAACAGATTTACCGTATCCTACCAGTTGACTTATTTTCATATTAGGAACTTTAAAAGTTTCTTTAAAATAGTCACTCATAACTCCAACGTAATCACATTTATCAAGATAATCTTCAATTACGTCATCTGGATCGTTACCAAATAATTTATGGAATTTCTTACAATTATTTTTCATTTCTTCTCTTTGATCTTCTGATAAATAATTATATATAATCCATTCTACTGCTTTTCTTATAGAACCTGGTTCGTGACCGCGTGCTGTTATGATTAAAAATATTCTACCATCTATTAATGAATGAATAAAATCATCCCACGATGGAGCAAAATGTCCGTATTTTATACCTTTAATGGTATCAAGTAAAAAAGCTTTATTTCCTCGTGGTCCTGTATCTGATGATTCTTCAAACGTTTCGTGGTAGTTACCATTTCTCATTCTTGTTTTTTCACTTGAAATATATTTATGGAACTGAGAAGCGGGTACGTCTACTGCCACCCATTCACCGTGTACGAGTCTATCTAGGTGAACTGTTGAAGGCATGTATAATATATTGTCGTCCCAATCTAGCATACTATAGCGAAGTACCTCATTTTTACTATAATCTTCGTATTTTTTGATCATATATCTATATATTAAAAAAAGAAATTGAAAATAAGATGTTTTTTCTTTGATTGTGACTTATCAATTTTTATATATAAATAAAAAAAGAAAGATTATGATAATTGATGAATTTATTAACGTGAAGATAAACTCAACAAATTTTAAATGGTATTTTGAAAAAGGATACGGACCATTTCATAAAAATGATATAATAAGAATTAAAATAAATGATCTGAGTGTTGGGTCTGCTGTGAAAATAAATATTAAATGCGATTCGTGTGGTGAAGTATATTTTCTAAAATATTATAATTATATGAAAAATATTAAGAATAAAGGGTTTTACGCTTGTCCAAAATGCAAGGAAATAAAATCTAAAATAACTAATATGGAAAGGTATGGGTATGAATATGGATTACAATCTAAAGAAATACAAAGTAAATCAAAAGATACATGTATGAAAAAATATGGAGTAGATAACATATCGAAAGTAGATTATATAAAAGAGAGTAGAAAAGATAATTTTAAAAATATCAATTTTAAAAATAAATCAAAAGATACTTGGATGGAAAAATACGGAGTGGACAACCCCTCAAAATCAGATATTATAAAAAACAAAAAGATTAGTACTACGATGAAAAATTGGGGAGTTGAAAATCCAATGCAATCATATAATTTATTCGAAAAGTCTCAAATAAGTGGTAAAAAAATAAATTATCATGATGAAACAAAATTAAAGTATAGAGGCACTTATGAGAAAGATTTTTTAGATTATTGTTATTCTAATAATATATTAATTGAGAAAGGGCCAACTATTATATACTATCATAAGAATAAGAAAAAATATTATCACTCTGATTTTTATATACCTGGTAAGAATTTAATATGTGAAATAAAATCTGATTATTATTTAAATAAATATTATGATATAAACCAATCTAAAAAAGAATATGCTATTAAAGAGGGGTACAATTTCGATTTCATTGTGAATAAGGACTATTCAGAATTGTAAACGTTTTTTACCATTCTTCTTCGCCATATGGATCTTCTTCTGTAAATTTTTGTTCTTTTTTAATTACTTGAACTATTTGATTATGTTTCACTGGATATAATATTTCGTCAACAAAGAAAAATATTTTTATTTCATCTAATATATATTGTTCTGACCAAAATGGTTCTTCAATTCTTTCTACGTGTTGTTCTGTATTAATTGTTATAAAATCTAAATTGCCAGTTATGATCACATCTTTAGTTGTTAAAAATTTAATAGATTTTCCTATTTTATCAAACAACAACTTAATTTCGAGATGTTTTTGAAGACCCCTCATTTTAGCAATCATATTATCATTCCATTTCCAACCAATGTACACACTAAGATCAGGAACATTTACTAGCTCTTTATTAGATGGATCTAACTCCTCTTTTATATATGAATCAAATTTTCTTATCATTTAGTATCTATTTCTGTTCCATTTACTATTAAGATCACCCCATAAACCGTCACCTGATGGAGTATCACTCCAGTGTAAACAATTATCTATAATATCTAATTTCGAATTTCTCAGTGCACTATTAAAATCATCTTTATATTTTTTGTGGCAATATTTAACAAATTCATCATAAACTCCATAATCCATAAGAAAATCTCTAAACTCGTCGTTAGTTATAAAATCATTATATTCTGGTATGTTATAATCTAAGTTTGGATCAATAGTTAATTTACCTTTACTGTACCATTTAACTGCTTCATCCATATCTTCGTCGTCGTAAGCTCCTATTTTTTTGTTCCATTTTGTATCAAGATTAGACCAGAACCTAGAACCTCTTGAATTGTGTGTTGAATCATCCCAAGAGAAAGCATTATCTATAAATTGTTCCCTATCGTTATTTTTAAAATCTCTTTTAAAACCAGGTTCACAACTGGCAACATAATCATCGTAACAAAAATTATATATTAGAAACTCTCTGAACTCGTTATCTGTTATGAAATCTTCGAAATAATCTTTTTCTATTGGTGATACGAAGTTTGGATCAATAGTTAATTTACCTTTACTGTACCATTTAACTGCTTCATTATTTATTACTAATCTGAATAAATCTGATATGACTGACTCAAGATGGCAATTATATCTTGTTTTTGTTTTACCTTCTGGTGTATTATAAAAGTAATATTTTAATTGATCTTCTAATTGATCAGATATTTTATTATATACTTCTCTAAAAGTTTTCATATATTCATCGTTAGAATATTCATTCCATTTTTTAAATTTATATTTATTAAACACAGAAAGAATAACCTTTTTCTCTAATTCAGCGTCTTCTGGTTTAATTATCAAACCAAATTCAGCTTCACTTTTTAGAATATTATTGTGAATTATATCGAGTAAAATACTGTGATCTTTAAATTCTGTTAATAGTCTAGATTCACCTACCCATATCTCTTCCCCGTAAGGATCATCATGTTTATGTATATCTATCAAATCTTTTTCTCTTTTTTTAATTTCTTCTAGTTCTTTGCCTTCAATCTTTTGAAATCTATCTATACGCCAACTAGCACCAAGTCCTGACTGATTTTGACCGACAGAACATAGATCTCCATCGATAAGATATATTTTATATATCTTATCCTGTTTTAAAGTACCCACTGGTAAAGTACATTTAACTATGTCTCCTACTTTAATCATTGTTCATATTATCTTTTAAGAAATCTGAAAATCTATTATATTTTTTCCATTCTGTTTTTAAAAATAATTCCTCAGCCTTATCTATTAATTCTATACTTTCCTTATTTCTCAATTTATGTGGTTTTACTTCGTAATCCAATCTACATAAATCTAAACCATCAGCGTCTCTTAATATAGAAACTGTTTGCCAATATGGAT
>Ga0268283_1000223_pt1 | contig 48706 bp, 43 predicted proteins | sample saktaG_13_FD_190140 | JGI IMG/M metagenome (GOLD analysis project Ga0268283, IMG submission 190140) | Saline water microbial communities from Sakinaw Lake, British Columbia, Canada - sak_2013_06_06_36m | ecosystem: Environmental > Aquatic > Non-marine Saline and Alkaline > Saline ...
CTGTCGCAGAAGGACAAGATAAAGTAATGCTACTGGCATTTCTCCACTTGGCTGCTCGCCGCAGTGAAATCTTCCGTTTAACCTGGCAGGACATTGACTTTATCAATGACAGGATACGATTAGGGACCCGAAAGCGTCAGGATGGAACTTTTGAATACGACTGGCTGCCAATGACAAAGGAACTACATAAATCATTGCGGTGGTGGTGGGAAAACAGACCGATTAAAAATGAGCCCAATGTATTTTTGTGTCTTGACGAAACGGCATTTACCCAAGAGTATTACGGAAAGCCATTCAAAGTAAGGGGTCATTTTATGTCAAGGTTATGCGACAAGGGCGAAGTGGCATCGTTTGGTTTCCACGCTATTCGACACCTTTCGGCATCCATTTTATTCAACGCTGGGTATGACCTTGGCGTGATACAAGCCATTCTTCGGCATCATAGCCCCAGTACGACAGAGCGGTACTTGAAGAGTATTGGCATAGAGCGGGTACGAAGTGCCCTGGAAAGTCTTCCGTCAAAACCAGCGGATGTTATACCGATTGACCGAATTTACCAGCGGATGTTTGGAGAATGAAATGTGGGTCCATAAAAACAAAAAGCCGTCTGGGGAGCCGTCAATCCCCTTTCGGCTTATCACAAAAAACGTAACTATCTGATATTATTAATGGTCCCAACGGGGATCGAACCCGTGTTTCCGGCGTGAGAGGCCAGCGTCCTGACCGCTAGACGATAGGACCGGTCATAATTTTCTATTTTTATTAAAAATGATCGAGATTGTCAAATGGTTTCCATGCCGCACAATGAAATAAACGATATTGCATGCAGATTGAGGCGGTTTCTTGCCAATATCTCACAAGTGATATTTCTCGCGCATTCGGGCTGAAAGGGAGTTGATCATCCGAAACGCCTTTTCAACGGTCTTTTCGCCATCCGGGTTGACCAGACAACAGGTGGCCGGAGAGAGCAGGCTTTGGGACAGGAGAAAATCCCTGTCGATGCCTTTTTTCTGCAAGGCATCCCAGATGGCTTCCAGACGATGTTCCAACAAACCGATGTTTTCTTTTTCAAACGGCTCAAAATTGGTTGGCACAATTCCCCAGACAATGACTCCTCCCCTGTCCAGAAATCGTTTGATAGACGCTGCATAAGAGGAAAACACCTCCGCATTGGTATAGATGTCCATGGAAAGCACATCCATATCCAGACCCAGCAGAAAATCCCAGTCCGGATTGCCGCACAGGTGAATGCCCCGGGGGCGTTCGATCATCTCCAGAAAACTGGCAACATCCTTTTGGGCCGCCATATCGTTATAGCCGGACAGCGCGCTGAACAGAAATTGAAGACCGGGCTCGTCGATGAACATAAAGGCGTTGGGATTGAGCGTTTTCAGGCGGCTCAACTGAACATTGATGCGCTTGGCCATGAATTCAAACATAAAGGGCCGGACCGAATCATTGAACAGGATGGGGCGCTCGTCCTGATCAATCACATTGAATCCAAAGCTGATCGGCCCCTCAAGCTGCCCGCGAATCGCAGCCCGCTTGGAATGATCCAGTTCCAGAAACCGGTGGTACACCACCGAATAGGCCGGACTGATGTCAAAATAGGCGGGCTCCTCAAAATGCGCCAGGGTTTCTTCGACTTCCTCAATAAACTTGTCCATGGAAAACCGAAGCGTTTTTTCAACCAAATCCAGAACAATTCCCGGAAAGTGCTCGGACGCCTGAACATACATGTCTTCGTAATAATTCAGTCTGGGAAGCTGGGGCCAGAACGGTATATCCAGGGTTGAGGCGATTTCAATGGCTCTTTCCGGATCCTGATGCGGCATGACGGCCATCGCGGTTGTCAAAAGATTCCCCGGTATCGGCATGTTGACTTATCCTTTCGCTAAGTGCCCATGATATGATATTCGTACGTTTAGCGCCAGGATATATCGGTTTCTTTTCGCGCGGGCAGCCGGTGATAGGCGAATTTGGGATACCCGACCATCATGGCGCCGTAACTGGCATGATTTCCCGGAAGCGCCAGGGCGCTTTGCAAGGGCGGCCAGAACGTAGCCGCAGCATTGAAATATCCCGCCCAGCAGGTTCCCAGCCCAAATGCCGTCGCTGCCAGCTCCAGATAGGTCAGGGCAATGACACAGGCCGTTTGCGCCGCCATATTGGCTTTATCGCCGTAAGCGACAACGATATGCGGGGCATTGCGGCAGATGGGGTCCATTCCCGCTTCCCATGCCGAAATGGCGCGTTCCATGTGCAGGGTTTGGGCCATGGCCGGATTCTCTTTTTGAACATACCGCATCCAGTCGATCACCATGCCGGCCAGCTGCAATACCTCTTTGCTCTTTTGTATAACCAGCCATCGAACCGGCTGGCTGTTATGTCCGCTGGGCGCAAACCGGGCAACATCGATCACCTTTAAAAGCGTATTCCGGTCAATCGGCGCTTCTTTATAGACCCGGATCGATCGACGGGACCGCAGAAAATGTTCCACCTGTTCCGGCCCAAGAGCCAGCTCCTTACGAACGGGGGGACAAACCAGCGGAGAAAGATTTTCATGTGTTAGCGCACCGGTTGGGCAAACCGCCACACAGTGACCGCAGCGGATACACAGCTCATCGGCTTCGGGAGTGGCTGTGGGAACCGTATCTTCCGGTTTCAATTCGAGCACGCGAACAGGGCATTCCGCCACGCATATACCGTCTCGCTGACATTTTTCAGGATCAATTGCAAGTTTCATCTGTATCTTTCCAATTTTATGTTGATATTTTTGTTAAAAACCGTCTATTGAGATAGCCTCGTATTCATTTGCATCAGGGGGTTACGGGTTTCGGGCCGATGTTTCCGCTGTCAGACACGCTGCTTCTCACCTCAATGAAATCCATATGGGAGACCGCAGCCTCACCCGTGTTATCTGAATCGTTCATGATGGCCAGGGACGCGCTTTCAGGCGGATCCTCGCCGAAAACCCGCCGATAGTCGGCCAGAATATTGACCTCTTCTTCCACCCATTGACCCAGTTTTTCCGTACCTGAACGCAAGGGAATCATCTTGGCCCGATCGGTATAGGGGTTGTCAAAAAAAGGCTCAGAGATATACTGGCTGGCCCAGACATAGTTTAAACTGGCCAGTGGGGGATATTCCCCGTAGAGTTTTTTTGCCAGGCCATACTTGGCGCGTTGTGCCAACCCTGCTTTGGCAGGATCGTATTCAAAGATCACATACACCCGCAAGGGATAGTCATCCCCCTGTTTGGTGTGGGGATCTGCCTTGGAGTAGACATTGTCCACCTTCCATCGCCACCGCAGGATCGGATGGTGATAGACGCTGAAAGAACCCTTATAAATGATTCCGGATGCGGATGCCTTGCTGCGGGTGGTCAGAATCCGTTTGCCGTCGTTTTCAAGAGTGATCACATATTCACTGTGTCGTTCAATCTTCGGGAACATAAGCGGCTTCCAGTTGTCAAGATTGTTGAAGTCCTCTCGGAGTGCAATGGGCGCTTCCTGCGCCAGGACTGCGGCAACGATCAACATCTTAATCATCAGTACTGACAAAATAACCCTTGAGAGCTTATTCATTGGGATATTTCCACGGCACCCGGTGCGCGGTCTCTGGAATGATCGCGGGCAACAAGGATATAAATCGACGGAATGACAAACAGCGTAAAAAGCGTGCCGACGGTCATGCCACCGACCAGCACCAGGCCGATCGAGTTCCGAGCCGCGGCACCGGCACCGGTAACCAGCGTTAAGGGAAAATGGCCGGCGATCGTGGCGCCGCTGGTCATGAGAATCGGGCGAAGACGGGTCAGGGCCGCCTCGTACACGGCCTCCCGCTTGGTGCGTCCCTGCTCCTGAAGCCTGTTGGCGAATTCGACCACCAGAATACCGTTCTTGGACACCAGACCCACCAGCGTCACCAGGCCCACCTGAGAGTATATGTTCAGGGTCGTTGTCCAGCCTTGCGTCCAGAACGGAACGTTCGGATCGGGCATTTTCAGGAATGTGAAAATGAGCGCGCCGAACATCGCCAGCGGCACGGATCCGGCAAGAATGACAAAGGGATCACGGAAACTGTTGAACTGGGCCGCAAGCACCAGAAAGATCAGGAGCAGGGCAAGCGAAAAGGCGAAGATGAACTTATTGCCTTCCTTTCGGAGCTGGCGCGACTCACCGGTGTAATCGAGTACATATCCTTTGGGTAGAATCTTTGCGGCTTCGGCTTCCAGATAACTCAGTGCCTCGTCAAGGGGCCGGACCGCAACACCGCTGATCTTGACGGCGTTGAGCTGCTGAAAACGGTTCAGCGATCGCGGCACCGTGGAATTCCGAATCGTTGCAACCGTGCTGAGCGGTACGAGCTCTCCCTTGGGCCCGGTAATATAGATGTTTTTAAGCTGATCCGGATTAAGGCGGTCCACGCGGGCAATTTGCGGGATGACTTTATAACTGCGGCCTGCGATGTTGAAGCGGTTCACAAAATTACCGCCCAGCATTGCCGCCATATCCGTGCCCACCTGTCCCAGGTTTATGCCGAGGCTTGCGACCTTGTCGCGGTCAACGACCAGTTCGGATTGGGGCTGATCGATTTTAACATCGATCAGCGGCGGAAAGGCGAACATGCCGCTTTGCATGGCCTTTATCCGGATCTGCTGCGCAAATTGCAGGATCTGATCCGGTTCTGCCGTTGAGGCCAGAATGAACTCCACCGGAAACTGACCTCCGCCCGGAAGCGCTGGGGGGGTTACCGGAAAGACCTGAATGCCTGAAATGCCATGCAGCTTTTGCTGGACCTCGGGCAGAATTTGAAAGATGTTGCGCTTGCGATCCCCCCATGGCTTAACGACCATGCCGGCAATGCCCGAGGTCGGGCGGGTTATTTGAAAGGTGAAGTCCGTCTCTTTGACACTGAGATACGCCTTGTTCACCGCTGCCGCAAAAAAACTGTTCTGGTCGATGGTGGAATTGGCCGATCCGTCAAGGATGCCGAAAATCACCCCCTGATCCTCGGCCGGAGCCAGTTCCACCGGGGACATTTTGAACATGGGAATGGTGAGGAGGCTCACAACCACCCACACCAGATAAACCCCCGGGCGATAATTGAGAGTCATGTCGAGCAGTCTGCCATAGAATGCCCTGAATCGTCTGAAATCACGACTTATTTTTCCGGCAAGGCCGTGGTCGGTCAACCCGGGCTTCAGCAGCATCGCGGACATCACCGGCGATAGGGTCAGGGCAACAACGCCGGAGATCGTAACGGCTCCTGCCAGGGTAAAGGCAAACTCGCGAAAGAGCGCGCCGGTGAGTCCGCCCTGCATGCCGATTGGCGCATAAACAGCCGCCAGCGTGACCGTCATGGCGATGATGGGCCCAACCAGTTCGCGGGCCCCCTTCAGGGCGGCATCAATCGGCGACTTTCCTTCGCTCAAATGACGTTCGACATTTTCAACGACCACGATGGCATCGTCCACCACCAGACCCACGGACAGCACAATGGCCAGAAGGGTCAGTAGATTGATGGTAAAGCCGAACACCTGCATCAGAAACACCGCGCCGATCAAAGACAGGGGAATGGCAATAACGGGAATAAAGACAGACCTTAAAGAGCCGAGAAACAGAAAAATGATGACCATGACGATGAGCAGGGTGTCACCCAGCGTTTTCATCACTTCATGAATGGCATTATTGATATAGGCGGTGGCATCGTATGCGATGCGACCCTCCATGCCGCTGGGCAGGATTTTCTCGATGGCAGCCATTTCCGGGCGCACCCGGTTGATCACATCGATGGAGTTGGCGTTCGGAAGCGGAAATATGCCCATAAATACGGCGGTCTGGCCTGAAAAGTGTACTTCCGTTTCATAATCCTCGGCTCCCAGCACAACCTCTCCGATGTCTTCGAGTCGCACGATGGCCCCGTCCTGTTCCCGTATGACCAGACGCTTGAACTCCGCCACGGACTGTAAATTGGTGTCCGCGGTCAGGTTCACCTGAACCAGCGCCCCTTTGCTTTGACCCAGTGCGGCCAGATAATTGTTGGCAACCAGGGCATTTCGGACCTGAATCGGGCTGATGTGGAACGCAGCCATGCGCTCGGGTTTCAGCCAGATGCGCATGGCAAAAGTTCGGGCGCCGAGAATATCGGCACGCTGAACGCCTTCGATAGCGGAAAGGCGCGGTTGAACAATGCGCACCAGGTAGTCGGTGATCTGATTCTGCTGGAGAATGTCCGATCTGAAACTGAGATAGGCTGAAGCAAACTGGCTGTCCGCCGACTCCAGGTTGATGATCGGAACTTCCGCCTCCGGAGGCAAATCATTACGGACCTGGTCGACTTTGGAGCTGATCTCGGCAAGCGCCTTGATCGGATCATAATTGAGCTTCAGGCGAACGCTGATAGTCGAGAGCCCCAGAGTGCTCTGGGATTGAATGTAGTCAATGCCGTCCGCGGCTGCGATGGCACGCTCCAGCGGGGTAGTGATGAATCCCCGCACCAGATCCGAACTGGCGCCGACATAGATGGTGGTGACGGTAACCGCCGAGTTTTCGCTACGCGGATACTGGCGGACATTGACCGAGCGGATGGCCTGCAGTCCTGCAATGACGATCAGCAGGTTGATGACCAGCGCAAGGACGGGACGGCGAATAAAAAGGTCTGTAAATTTCATGTGGACTTGATAATCAATTATTATCCGGTTTGGGCGAAAGCTTGAAATCGGGGGACAGGGCATTGTCCACGGTGACGGTCTGTCCGTTTCGCAACTTGAACACACCCGTACTCACGATCGTGTCACCCTCCTTGAGTCCGAAGACGACGGAGACAAAGTCCCCGCGCTTTTCCCCGAGTTTGATAAACTGCTGACGAACGATTTTGACGGGTTGGCCATCTTTTTCACTTTTTTTCTCTTCAACGATAAACGCCGAGTCGCTGTAGGCCGCGTAAAGTACGGCCGGAGTCGGAATAACCAGCACGTTTTCCCTGGCGGGAAGAACGATCGCAACATTTACAAACATGCCGGGGAAAAGGAGCTTTTTCGGATTTGCCACGGTTCCCTGCACCTGTATGTTCCGGGTTGCGGCGTCCACCACAGCGTTGACCGCGGTGATTTTCCCCTCAATCACCTGGCCGGCAATCGCATCGGAGGTAACACGAACCGCAAGTCCCGTCTGAATCTGCCCAAGCTGCTGCTGCGGCAAAAGAAAATTGACGTAAACCGGATCCAGCGATTGCAGTGAAACGATCGGATCCCCCTCGCGAAGCATCTGCCCCAGGTTTACCAGCCGAATTCCGAGGCGGCCGGAAAATGGAGCACGAATGTTTTTTTTCCCGATGATGGCTCGAAGGTAGTCGCCCTGAGACACTGTCTGCTTGAACTGTGCCTCTGCATTGTCATAATCCAGCCGTGAAATCAGGTTCAGGCTGAGAAGATTGGCATAGCGCTCGAAATTAAGCTTTGCCAGCGCCCAACTCGCCTCGGCTCCGCGGAGCTGGGCCGTTTCCGAATCGGTATCCTGCTTCAGCAGAACAGCGCCGGCCTGAACCATACCGCCCGATTCAAACGCGAGATGAGCGACCTTCCCGTTCACTTCGGCGGATACGGTCACTCCCTGAACCGCCACCAGCGAACCCACCGCGGTCAGCTGGGATCCCCACGACTCCGAATGCGCCACGGCGGTGGTCACGGTCTCGGGTGGCGGTTCGGCCTTTTCTCCCGTGGCGATCATTCGGCGGATCTGAAGGCTTTTAATTCCCGCAAGAATTCCCGTCAGCACAATCAAAAAAACAATCACAAGAACAATTCGTTTTATCATGGTCAGATGTCGCTCATCATGGGCAAGAACAGGTTTTTGGAACATTTGGCGTTTCCATACGTCAGACCTGCAGGTGCTTGTTCAACCGTTTTCGAAACCGCTCCGAAGCAATGGCTTCCAGAAGGATCTGATTTTCCAGTTCCAGGAAAACCGGAAGGTCCTTTGAAATCAGGTGCTGAAGTTTCTTGACCCCAGTGATCAGGCGCATGGGCTTTTGGGCGAATTTACGAGCGGTTTCAAGTGCCGAAGCTTCCAGCATCGCCGAGGGGACCACCTGGTTGACCAGCCCGAACGCAAGGGCATGGACTGCATCCACGTCATCTCCGGATAAGAGCAGCTCCAGGGTTTTGCTTTCACCGAGAATACGGGAAAGGAAAAGCACTCCCCCGCCTTTTGGAACCAGGCCCAGCTCGATGGTGGGATACTGGAAAACGGTTTTATCACCGACAATCCGGTAATCGCACGCCAGACTTAAATTCATGAACAGGGAGCCCACTTCGCCGGTGTCGGCATGGATCACGAGTTTTTGTATCCTTTGAATCATGAGAATCAATTGATTGATGGAATTGTATATCCGCGTGACGCGTTTGACATCCACACCGGGCTGAGACAGGTCGCGAAAAAACTGAATCGTCTCCTGGCGCCGGATTTTATCCGGACTTCCGAAAAAAAGGATCACCTTGATATCCCGGCTGTGGGAAACCTTGTGCAGATGATCAAACAGCGCCTCTTTCAGATACAAATCGGAAAACTGAAATAGCAGATTCCCCTTGAAACGGATCACGGCCACTTCTTCCATCTGCGTTGCCGAAAACATCTCATGCTCCAGATCAAACGACATTTAAAGCCTCCTTATATCACAGCAACTCAGGTGGTGAGACTGATTTTCAATCTCCGGTTTTCAATCCAGATTTTAGATAGAATCACTGTTGGGATCAGCACCACGGCCATGTTCAGCGTATCGGATGGATAAAAGAGCAGAACCGCGCAGATACCGACCATACCGCGTTCAATGACCGTCAGATTCCGCAGGAAATATCCGACAACCGCGGCATTCAGATAAAAAATCGCCAGAAAGGAAAAGAAAAATCTGGAAATGATCATAACAAGCGCCTGATTCAGGGGCAGGGTATCCAGTACCGGAACAACCAGGATCGCGGTTCCGCTGAAAGACAGGATAAACGTCAGCCCGATCAGATATTTCGGAATCGCCACCCGCGCGGCGAATATGCCGGTCTTGATCGGATCGGTTCCCATGACAGCAGCAGCGGCATATGCGGAAAGCGCCACGGGCGGCGTGACTTCGGCCAGCACCGCATAATAAAAGAGGAACATGTGGGTTGCCATCAGCGCCACCTGTTCGGGAATGCCGTTTAATATCGCCATCTTTTGAATGGTCGGAGCGGTCAGTGCCGAGGTCAGCACATAGGTGGCGATGGGCGGCACGCCCATTCCCAGCAGCAGGCTGAAAAAACCCGTAAAGAGGGTTGCCATCAACAGACTGCTGCCGCTGATATTCATCAAAATAATGGAAAATTTAGAAGCCAGGCCGCTCATAACCATCATGGACATGATCATATTGGCCGCGATCACGGCACTTGCGATCGGCAGCAGGGAGGTAATGCCTTCCGCCAGGGCCTCAAAGAGGTTTTTCAGAGGAGGCCGGATGGTTTTATCTATAAAAGCGAAGATTACGAAGAGCGCAGTCGCCGCCGTGACGGTGATATTGATGGAATACCCTTGATATATCAGAAAGATGATGAAAACAATCGGGACGAACACGTAGCAGTACCGCTTGAAATAGGAGAAATCGATGTCAGTGTTGATTTCCAACTGCCGCAGTTTTACCTTGCTGACATAAAGCTCGTTGTAGATGACAATTCCGGCCAGATACAGCAGCATCGGCCCGATCGCCATGGCAATAATCATGGAATAGGGAATGGAGAGAAGCTCGACCATCAAAAAAGAGATGGAACCCATGACCGGCGGTGTGATGTAAGCGATCGAGCCGACCGTTGCGATGACGCCCGCTGCAACATACTTGTCATACCCGACTTTTTCATAAAGCGGTTTGGTCAGGGTTGCGACAAACTGCGTGTCCGCGGCGCCGGATCCCGAAAACATGCCCATGAGCACGGCCATGACCGCACTGCATCTTCCCGGAGAGGCCGGACTTCTTCCCACAAACAGCAGGGCGATGTTGGCGATGATTTTCCCGAAATTGAGTCGGGTGACGACAGCACCGAGCGTTGTGAAATAAATGAGGTATTTCAGGGAAACGCCGGTGATGGTGCCGAAAATACCGGCCTCGGTTTCGCAATACATTTTTCCCAGCAGCATATCGAGATCAAAACCGGGACTTGCGAAAACCCCGGGGATCCGGTTTCCAAATATATTGTACAGAAAGAAAATGATGACAAAAATCGGCATGATCGGACCGCTCATTCGGAAAATAACACCCAGAATCAGTAGCATTTCGCTGAATGCCATGAGCAGATCCCACGGCTCGGGCATGATGGCCCGGTAGATGAGTTTCTCGTAATTGACAACCAGATAGATAAAGGGCAGAAAACACAGCACGGAGCAGGCGATATTGGATAGTTTCTGAACCGGCGGAATCAGGGGGGGAAGCATTGTGATGGCCCATACGACAACGGCGGATACCTTCAGGGCAACCGGAATGTCCAGTTTGACGAATTCCAGAAGAATCATGGCTGTCAACAACGCCAGAATCAGGCCTCCGGCAAATTCCCTGTTTTTCAGTCGGAGATAACTCATCAAATATCCGAGCAATGCCACCAGAAACACATGCGCGGCTCTTTGAACCTGGGTCAGATCCAGAATGGACAAGTGAAATCCCGCAAAAGGCGTGTACGGATGAATCACCAGATAGACATGAAAGAGCGTTCCAAAAATCGCCAGAAAAAACACCAGTTTTCGAATCAGATTGTCCATAACAGGTTGACCTCAAGGCAGCCGTCTTTCAGGTAAAAGCTATAAAAGCCCAGTGTTAAAGAAATTCCTTTGATTGAGCAGAATTTCAGGGTGTTTGTCGATTCTTTTAAAACGGCTTCGTTCATGGAGTAAATCCCGTTTGTATAATACGCTTCGGTTGTTTCATCCGTTAAAACCGTAAACTGCTGGAAAAAACCCCCGATCTGAAAATGAATCGAGACGGGCTTTTCCGTGACCGAGTTCACGAATTGAATCTTTCCGGACTGCCAGCGCAGGAGCATCAACAGTCGGGTGCCGCTTTCCAGTTTAACAATTGCGGGTTTGAGGATCAGAAACAGACAAACCAGCACGGCAGCAGTGATCAAGAGATAGCGTTTTGTCATGCGCGGCGCTACTTCACAAAACCCTTCTCCTTAAAGAACCTGATCGCGCCCGGATGGAAGGGAATCGCGGTTTTTCCGATAAATTTGGCCGTGCTTTCCAGAGTCGTGTCTTTTGCGGACTTTACGGCGGATCGAAGCGTATCGGCATTGTCAAAGACGGCCTTGGTGATGGCATAAGCCACGTCTTCAGGCAGGGATTCCGGGCAGACAAACATGTTCCAGAATGCCAGGGTCGGCGTGTCGACAGCGGTTCCATAGACTTCCTTTGGAATCATCAGCGAATCGGTCAATCCGGTAAATTCTTTTTCAAAAGCCGCAACCCCTTCATCCCTCTTTGAAATGGGCACGATATAAAGGTTCATTCCCTTGCGGGTCAAGGTGTTGGACAATTCAATAATGGAGCCGGTAGGCAGGCCTCCCGACCAGAAATAGGCATCGATGGTGCCGTTGGTAAGCGCTTCGTCCGATTCCTTGGCCCCGAGTTTTTCCCATTTTTTGAACTTTGCCGGATCGATATTGGCCGATTTCAGCAAATTGAAAGCAGTAAACTCCGTCCCCGACCCCGGCGCGCCAGTGGAAATCTTTTTGCCCTGAAGGTCGGCCAATTTGACGATTCCGGACTTGTCCGTTGTGATGATATGCAGATAATTCGGATACATCATCCACAGGATATTGGCTTTTACGGGTTTTTCCGCAAATTTTTCATGTTTTCCCGTGACCGTGAAATAGGCGGTATCCGGAAGCACCGTGGCCAGAAAAAAGGTGCCTTTTACAATGTCTGTTTTATCCCGGATCAGCATCATGTTGTCAACGGAGGCTGCGGTTTGTATCGCAATAGTTGATGGATAGCCATTTTTACCCATGATTTCAGATATCTGAGTTCCATAATAATAATAAACACCGCCGATGCCGCCGGTGGCGATAACGATTTTCGGGCCTTCGGCATGTGAAGTTGCCGCGGTAAGCAGGAAAAGCGCCAGAACCAGTATACCGATTTTTTTCATAGAGTTCTCCTTCGCTGTAAAAATGGGCCAAATGATTAGACGTGTGCTACCGAGGAACGTGATGACGATGAATCCCCCCTTCTTGCGTGACGGGTTCTTCCAAGGGAAACCGCTTGAAATTGACGAACTCAGCCGGGAAAGTCAAGAAGTAAATAAGGCGGATTCATAAAAAAACGATGTCGTGACGTTGGCAATTCCTTTCATCGCGAAGGAAGCACGGGCCATTGACAGTCCAGTACCCCGTTTTGCGCCAATACCTGCTCGACCTGGCCGATACCGCTGACCCGTTCAGCATTCATACCAACAAGCCTGGCAGCATCCACATTGGTCTGGCTGTCATCTAAAAACAGGATTTCAGAAGGTTCGCACGACAAAGCTCTAACGACATACTGGAATGCAGCAGTGTCCGGTTTTGCCATGCCGATCTGAAAAGATGCAAAATAATAGTCGAAGCAACCTTCCAGTTCCATCTCGCTCATCAGGCGAGGCCAGTGAAGTTCATTGGTATTTGAGAATATCGCCAGCGTATAATGCGGCGGGATTCTTCCAATCAGCGCCTTTGTCCCGGGGAACAGTCCTTTTGGCCAGAAGGTAAAATACGCGAGGATTTCTTCGGGGGCAATCGACAGCTTCATCTCATTCACCAATTCACGGGCAAATTGGGCGGCGCGGATTTCACCTTTTTCAAACGCTTTCGCCGCTGGTGAGGTCAGCCAGTCCGACAGCTTCTGCCCGGATGACAATGCGAGATCCACCCAGTCGGCGGGTATCGGTCGCGCCGGCAGTTCCACAAGGACGCCGCCGAGGTCGAAAAGAATTACGGATAGTTCTCTGTTCATATTTTTCACCCGGGGTTCATATAACATGATCGAATGCCCCTTTTACAAAAAAAGGGGCATTCCCACTTCTTGCTTTGGGGTGCGGACACGCATGGTGATTTATTCAAGATACTGGGGCCTGCTGTTTCACTTGACACCAGTACCACAGAATGCTGCTCGCTTCAATGGTTAGGCATTGACATACAACCGATGGATGCGTTAATTATTCTCATCACATTTTGCCAGTTCATTGTCTCATCAGCCCTTCCGCTTGCGAAGGTGTGATCATGATGCGGCAAGATTCAAACAACAGCATTGGACGATTGTATTTTCTTTTTAAACACTACCTATGAAAAGGGATAACGGATGAAAGCCGGTTCTTTCATGGCATGCCACGACTGTGATCTTCTTCACCGAATCCCGGCAATTGCCGAGGGAATGACTGTCAGTTGTTGCCGATGCGGCGCGTTGCTCGCAAAGCCAAAACAAAACAGCCTCGAACGAACACTTGCATTGGCCATTACAGGACTGGTCCTGCTAGTGATGGCCAATTCGTTTCCTTTTCTCGGTTTCAAGATTCATGGCCAGGTCCAGCATACGCTCCTTCTGACCGGAATTCAGCAGTTCTATACTTCGGGGATGCCGTGGCTGGCTGTTCTGGTTTTGTTCACGACCGTCATCGCTCCCCTGGCTCAGTTCCTGGCGCTGATCTATATCCTGCTTCCTTTAAAGTTCCAGCGTCAGCCACCCGGCATGTTTCATGTCTTTCGCTGGATGCAGCAGCTCCAGCCATGGAGCATGATGGAGGTTTTCATGGTCGGGATCCTCGTCTCCATGGTCAAACTGGCAAAAATGGCACAGATCCTTCCGGATGTGGCCTTGTTCTGTTTCATGGCGCTCATTTTCGTTCTGGCCGCATGTCTGGCCTCCCTTGACCCGCACCAGGTCTGGGAGCATTGGGAGAAAAACGGATGCCGCCATCAGCATTGACCGCCAAAACCGCATCTCTTGTGAGTTGCACGGTTTGCCATCTTCTCATTCGAAAACACACCGGAACGGCCGATTCACTTGGACAATGCCCACGATGCGGGGCAACCCTTCATTCGCGAAAGCGCAACAGCATTGCCCGCACCTGGGCGCTTATCCTGGCGGCATTTCTGTTTTACATTCCGGCCAATCTGATTCCAATTACCAAAATCACCTCTCTGGGAGCAGTACAGACGGACACCATCATGAGCGGCGTCATTTATTTCATTGCCACGGGGATGTGGCCGATTGCCCTGATTATCTTTGTTGCCAGTATTTTTGTTCCCCTGCTCAAACTATTTGTCCTGACATTTCTCTTGATTTCCGTCCAGCGACGCTCCAATTGGCGTCCAAAGGATCGAACCCGGCTTTATCGGCTCATCGAGGCCATCGGTCGCTGGTCAATGGTGGACATTTTTGCGGTGACCATTCTCATTGCCCTGGTTCACCTGGGAGCCATAGCCAATATAGAGGCACAGAAAGGTGTGTTGTTTTTCGCCGCCGTGGTGGTCATCACCATGTTTGCCGCCATGAGTTTTGATCCCCGTTTGATTTGGGATACAAAGGAGTCCGAAGATGCCTGTGAATACCCCGCTTGAGCCCAATGCCGCTGATTTTTCAGAACCTGTCATCCAGGCTCGCAAACGTCAGTTATCCCTCATATGGCTCGTCCCCGTTGTTGCGGCTTTGATTGGCGGCTGGCTGATTTATAAGGCTCTGTCTGAAAAAGGTCCCGAGGTCATCATCATCTTTAAGACCGCCGAGGGCCTCGAGGCCGGCAAAACAAAGATCAAGTTCAAGGATGTGGAGGTCGGGCAAGTCACGGAATTATCCCTCACCGAAAATTTCTCGCGGGTTTCGGTGAAAGCCCAATTCGTTAAAGGGGCAGATGCTTATCTTACGGAAAACACACGCTTCTGGGTGGTCCGAGCCCGCGTTGCCTCCTATGGTGTGTCCGGACTGGGCACGCTGCTCTCCGGAGCCTATATCGACATTGACCCCGGCAAACCCGGCAAACCCGAGCTCAAATTCAATGGATTGGAAGAGCCGCCCATTATTACAACCGTTGATCCCGGCCGTATTTTTACGCTGAAGGCGGACCGCAAAGGCTCGATCGAAGTCGGCGCGCCGGTTTACTACCGGCAGATAACAGTTGGAAAAGTGATTGCGTATAACCTGGCTCCCGAAGGGACGAGCATCCTCTTCAAGGTCTTTATCAACGCCCCCTTCAACCAATACGTCCATGAAAACACGCGTTTCTGGAACGCAAGCGGCGTTGATATGAAATTGGACACTCAGGGAATCCGAATTCAGACGGAATCGTTCGTATCCATGATGGTCGGCGGCATTGCATTCGACATTCCGAGCAATTATGAACGACCCGGAGAAACGGCTCAGGAAGACGCTATTTTCACGCTGTACGCCAACCGGGACGCCGCGGAAAAAAAAGAATATGCAGAAAAAGAACTGTTTATCCTGAACTTCGACACTTCGGTAAGAGGGCTTTCACCCGGGGCGCCAGTGGAGTTCCGGGGGATTCAAATCGGTGAAGTGGTTGATTTGAAACTGGAGTATGACGCCAGCAATAAATCCTTCGAAATACCGGTTTTGATTATGATCGAACCGGGCCGGTTGAACTTGAAGGAAAATACAGCTCCCAAAGACCATAAAAAAATCATTGATTATCTGGTCGCAAAAGGATTTCGCGCCCAACTGAAAACGGGTAACCTTGTCACTGGGCAGCAATACGTGGCACTGGACTTTTTCCCGAATGCAGCGCCCATGCGCATCACCTATGGGGGTGCCTACCCCGTCATACCGACCCTTCCGACACAGATCGAGGAGATTACCTCCAAGGTCGGTCAGTTTATCGCAAAACTCGACAAGCTCCCCATTGAACAGATCGGAAGCGACCTCAAGGATACGCTTCAGGGAGCCCGGCGGATTGCCAACTCACCGGAAATCGGGGAAACGCTGCACTCTTTGAACACCGCCGTCAAGGAAATCCAGATGCTAACGGCAGCGCTACGAACCGGTACGACCCCGGAACTCAATGCCGTCCTGAAACAGGCTCAACTATCGCTGGCCACATCCAAAGCTGTCCTGGAGACGGATTCCCCCCTGCAATACCGCATGAAAGAAACGCTGGAAGAACTCTCGGACGCCGCACGCTCCCTGCGGGTGTTGGTAGAATACCTCGAAAATCACCCGGAATCGATCGTTACCGGAAAAGGATCGGAAAAATGAAACCAATGAGATATTGCAGTACACTCGGGATGGTTTTCTGCCTGATAACCCTTTCCGGCTGCTTTCTAAAAAGCCAGCCGGCTCAGTATTACACCCTGAACCCAATGCAGCGACCGGAAGCACGTCCGGATTTCAAACCCCGGTTCACCGTCTCGGTCGGACCGGTAATCCTTCCGGACAGCTTGAAACGACCGCAGATCGCCATCCGGACAAACGATAATCAGGTGGGTTTTTCCGAGTTTCATAAATGGGCGGGGCCGTTAAAAGATGACGCTAAACGGATACTGGCGGAGAACCTCGGCATTCTTTTGACCGAGGAAGGCGCAACTGTCTCAACGGATGAACTCCTCATCGAACCGGATTACCGGGTTGTTGTGAACATCAACCGCTTTGACGGTGTGCCGGGAGAAACCGCCTGGCTGAATGCCGTATGGACCCTTAAAGATCAGAAAAGCCAGAAAGTCGTTGCCGTGACTCAGTCCTTGTTGACGGAGATAGTTTCCGGCCCGGGTTACCCGGACCTGGTGAACGCGCAAAGCCGAACGCTTGCCGCGCTGAGCCAGGAAATTGCCGCAGAAATCAAAAAACTGCGGAAATCGCCATAACAACAAATGGCCGCGGCATCCCATATCCTCACACGGATCGGGCTACGCGGTCTTTCTGGCTTTATCCGCCACCCGGACATTGAACTTTTCGGCCTGAATGATGAAGCGCTCGTGAGTGGCTTCCCCGATCTTTTCCACCTCATCAAAGGCTTCAAGAGCAAAAGTCAATTTCCTGCCTTCAACTGCCGAAACTTCGGTTTTGACACGGACTTCCATGCCCAGGGGAGTTGCGGCGATATGCTTCAGGTTCATGGATATCCCCACGGACTGTTCACCCGCGTCCAGACGTTCGTTGATCAATTCGGCTGAAACCCGTTCCATCAATCCGGCAAGGAAAGGCGTGGCAAATACATCCGGCAGATTGGGATAGAAAACCCGGGCAGATTGCTCCGGTTGGGTACGTATTTTCAATTCGCGGGTCATGCCGACTTCAAAGGGTTTGCTCATTGTACTCCTCCAAAAAGTTGATGTTTTATAGATTTCATTTGAACCTTGAAGATGATAGAATGAAAATGATGGGAAAAGGAAGATCGAAGAAGCAGATGGGCCGCATCAGCGAAAAGAATCCGGCGGCCAGGGACAATCTGGATTTGAACAAATGCATATCGATCGTGGTGAGTGGAGATGAGGGGGATCGAACCCCTGGCCTCGGCATTGCGAACGCCGCGCTCTCCCAGCTGAGCTACATCCCCACAATTTCGATATTCTTTAGTATTTAACAAATCAAACCGGTAACGTCAAGAATTTCATTGATCACAAGGGCAATGAATTTGGAGGGAAGATGACCCACAAGGTAGTGCTGAAGGATGCATTCAAACGGTATACGCTGGATCAGGACAAAGTTTTGCCACCGGAAGAAACCGTAAAAAAAATAAAAGAAAGATTTCAACATGTCAATCTGGATATTTTGGAGCGAACAGCCCGGATTGATAATGGACGGCTGGGCATTCCGGTATATCTGAGTTATTGCGGCAAGGACGCCAGGGCCGTAACCGGAACACGAAAACAGATGGGTAAAGGCGCAACGCCGGCCCAGGCCGAGGCCAGCGCCGTGATGGAGCTGGCGGAACGGTTCAGCTTTTTCAGCTTCTGCAACACCCCGGGCAATTTCTTCACCGATACTTACAAAAATCTTAAAGCCCGAGCCCTTCCCTTTGAGATGATCGCACAATCCGTTCATGACCATTCAACCGAACGGGAGATTACCCAAAAGATATTTGAAAATCTTCCTTTGAAATGGACGTGGGGATATAACCTGACCCGGCAACAGGAGGTTCTGGTTCCGTTTAACTGGTTTTTCACCATCAATGAATACAACGGTCCGTCGGCGGGAAATTGCGTGGAAGAGGCCCTCAGTCAGGGAATCTGCGAGATTGTCGAGCGGCATGTCTCCTCGATCATCAGCCACGGGAAGCTGAAAGTTCCGGCCATATCCCCGGATTCCGCAACCGAACCCCTGGTCCGGGAAATGCTTCAGAAATATCAGCGGGCCGGCATTCAGCTCTTTGTCTCTGATTTTTCACTGGACACCGGAATCCCAACAGTCGGCATTCTGGCCTATGATCCGGCTACCTTTCCCCAAACCAGCGAAATCGTCTGGACCGCCGGAACCACGCCTGATCCGCAAAAAGCCTTTAGCCGGGCACTGACCGAAGTGGCACAACTGGCCGGAGATTTTAATACCGGCGCCAATTATGAGGCCAGCGGGCTACCCAAATTCAGCAGCCTGGATCAGGCGGATTTTATCACTAAACCGGAAAACCGCATTGCCATCGCATCACTTCCGAACCTTTCAAACAACAATATCCGGATCGAAGTTGAAAACTGCATTGCCGCGCTCTCCCGGAAAGGCCTTGACGTCATTGTCATCAACACCCGGCACCCCAGACTCGATATTCCGGCATTTTACACGATTATTCCGGGCGCCCATTTCAGGGAACGGGCTCTGGGAACCAGCGTCGGAATGTTTGCCGCCAAGCTCATCACTGAAACCCAGCCTCCGGAGCAGGCGATCGCCGAACTTCTGAGAATGGACCGGATGCTCCCGGACAAGTATTACCTTCAGTTTTATCTGGGAACCGCGCATCTTTCCATGAATGACCCAAAAACCGCGTGCAATCATCTGAACCATGCACTTGACCTGAATCCCGTTCTTCAGGATATTCCCAGCATTTATTCATATTTAGGGATCGCGCTCAAGGAAATGGAAGACTACGGGAAAGCCATCAGCGCCCTTGAAAAAGGGGAAAGCTATGATTCCGAACGTACGGACATTCATAACCTGCTCGGATTCTGCCATTTCAAACTCAAGGATCATGAAAAAGCCATCGCCTGTTTTCAAAAAGCGATCGCGCTCAATCCCGGTTCCGCCATCGATTACGCCAATATTGCTTCCAATTACCGCGATTTGGGAAAGACCGACGAGGCGATTCACTATTATGAACTGGCGCTTTCCCTTGACCCTTCCATCGATTTTGCCAGGGACAATCTGGCAAAACTCCAGTCATCACACACTTTGTAACCGGTGACCGCAATCGGGCTCATAAGAGTTGACTTGTCACGATTTACTTTCATACGAACTGTCTCCTGAAAGGATGAAAAATGGAAAAACACGTCTTTACCATCCCCAATATCTCCTGCGGCCATTGTGTCATGGCCATTAAAAATGAACTGGCTGAAATCAAAGGCATCGTTACCGTTGAAGGAAACCCTGCCGAAAAACAGATTACCGTTGAATGGCATGCGCCTTTAACCCTTGATAAGATTCAGGACATTTTAAAGGACATCAATTATCCGGCAACCGCATGATTTTACCTCAAACAATTCTGCCAACCTAAGACTGGCCCCGATGGGTGAATGCCATGACTGATATACCTTCCCTACCCCAAACCGCCAAAGCCGAGTTCCCGGTAACCGGAATGACCTGCGCCAACTGCGCCATGAATATCGAACGGGCACTGACCCGCAAAGTCCCCGGCATCGTGAAGGCATCGGTGAATTTTGCATCCGAGCGGGTTTTTGTTGAATACGACCCGGCGGCCGCCAGCGTGGATGACATGGCGGCCGCCATTGAAAAGGCCGGATTCAAGGCGATACTGTTGGAAGACGACTCGGATGATGCCGAGGATATGGAACAAATCGCCAGAAACGCTGAGATTAAAGATCAGACGCATAAATTTATCGTCGGAATTCTGTTCAGCCTGCCCCTTTTTCTCTGGAGCATGGCCCGGGATTTTGGCCTGATCGGGCACTGGAGCCATGCACCCTGGGTAAACTGGGTGTTCTTTTTACTGGCATCGCCGGTTCAATTTTATACGGGCTGGGATTATTATGTGGGGGGCATCAAAAGCATCCGCAACCGAAGCGCCAACATGGATGTCCTGGTCGCCCTGGGATCTTCGGTTGCGTATTTTTATTCCCTTGCGCTTTTGTTTTTTCCGGTACTGGGAGATCATGTGTATTTTGAAACTTCGGCTGTCATCATCACCCTGATCAAGCTGGGCAAGATGCTGGAATCCCGGACCAAGGGAAAGACGGGCGGAGCCATTCGAAAACTCATCGGGCTGCGGCCATCCACGGCAACCGTTTTGACGAACGGCACGGAAAGCCAGGTTCTGATTGCCCGCGTCCGGACGGGGGATGTTCTCCTCGTGCGGCCCGGAGAACGCGTTCCAGTTGACGGCGTCGTTCTGGAAGGCGAGTCTACGGTGGATGAGTCCATGCTGAGCGGCGAGCCCATGCCAGTGGATAAAACCTCGGGCAGCAGCGTCACCGGCGGAACCATTAATGGTCATGGCCTGTTAAAATTCAGGGCAACCCGTGTGGGAAAAGCCACGGCCCTTGCCCAAATCATCCGGCTGGTTCAGGAAGCACAGGGAAGTAAAGCTCCGATTCAGGCACTGGCGGACCGGATTGCAGCCATTTTTGTTCCGGCCATTATCGCCATCGCCATTCTCACGTTCTTTCTGTGGTGGGGAATAACCGGCCGGTTTGTTCCGTCCATGATCCGGATGGTGGCGGTTCTGGTGATCGCCTGCCCCTGCGCCTTGGGTCTGGCAACACCCACGGCCATCATGGCCGGAACCGGAAAAGGCGCTGAAAAAGGCATCCTTTTTAAAAACAGCCAATCCCTTGAAACGGCGACCCGCATTACCACCATTATCCTGGATAAAACCGGCACCATCACACTGGGAAAGCCCTCTGTGACCGCTGTCATACCACTCGGAAGCTCTGACAGATCCCCGGATCAGGTGCTGGAGATGGCAGCCTCGATTGAAAAAGGATCCGAACACCCTCTGGGAAAAGCCATTGTGAATGAAGCCTTAAAAAAAGGGCTGGTCCTGACCGATCCGGAAAAATTCAAATCCACCAGCGGCGCCGGCGTTGAGGCCTTCATCAGGGGGGGGCGGGTAAAGGTGGGAAAGCCGGACTGGTTTTCTGAAACCGCATCGCTTCCCGAATCCGACAAAGCAGCGATCACAGCGCTTCAATCCGGCGGAAATACCGTCATGATGGTTTCCGTCGAAGGTCTGTTGTGGGGGTTTGTCGCCGTATCCGATACCTTAAAGCCCGAATCCGCAAGCGCAATTCAGGAGCTTCATCGTCAGAATTTGAAAGTCATCATGCTGACCGGCGACAACCGGAAGACTGCCGAAAGCATTGCCCGGCAGGTCAATATCGACAGTGTGGAGGCGGAAGTCCGGCCTGAAGAAAAATCATCCGTGGTCAAAGCTTGGCAGGAAAAAGGCGAAAAAGTCGGAATGGTTGGAGACGGCATCAATGACGCTCCCGCCCTTGCCCAGGCGGATGTGGGTTTTGCCATCGGAACGGGGACCGATGTGGCCATTGAAACCGCCGATGTCATTTTATCCAGCGGAAGCCTTGCCGGAATTTCGCGCGCCATTCAGCTGAGCAGGCTCACCATGAAAACCATCCGCCTGAACCTATTCTGGGCCTTTTGCTACAATATCGTCCTGATCCCCGTTGCCGCGGGAATTCTCTACCCTTTTGAGTCCTTTCCGGGAATGCTGCGGCACCTTCACCCCATTCTGGCAGCCCTGGCAATGGCCTTCAGCAGCATATCCGTGGTTTCAAACAGCCTTCGGCTTTACCAACACAAGATCGAATAGCCCTATATCGCATGGATTCTTTGAAGAAACTCCCGGCTGGGCGCCGCCAGAAACGGCCCGTTTAAAAGCGTTTCCTTGTTGTAGCGGATCGGATTTCCCTCAAGATCCACCACCACGCCACCAGCGGCAAGCACCACAGCGTGACCGGCTGCCGTATCCCATTCCCAGGTCGGACCGAGTCGCGGATATAAATCCGCCTCTCCGGATGCAACCGTGCAGAATTTCAGAGAGCTTCCCCGTCGAATGCTTTCCATGGCAGGAAGCCGCTCTATATAAGCCTCCAGTTCGGCAGAGGGATGCGATCGGCTTTGAACAATTCGCAGGGCCATTACCGGCATTTTCGGAGGAATCTTCAATTGGGTTTTACAGCCCCGAAAGATTCGATAACACCCTTTTTGAACATCCGCCAGATACAAATCGTCCAGAGCTGGAACATACACCACGCCCATTGTGGGCATTTGATCGCAAATCAGGGCAATATTAACCGTAAAATCATCGTTTCGTTTGATAAACTCCTTGGTTCCATCCAGCGGATCCACCAGCCAGTATCGGTCCCAATCTTTTCTTTCCCCATAAGGAACGGATTTGCCTTCTTCAGACAAAACGGGAATATCCGGATACCCAGCCTGAAGCCCATCGGCAATAATCCGGTGAGAGCGGGTATCGGCCAGCGTGAATGGAGACTTGTCCGCTTTGTGATCCACCGAAAAATCCGTGCGATAAATCTCCAGTATCGCTCTGCCGGCTTCTACTGCAAGGCGCTCCATATCATCCAAAAATGCGGGTTGGTGATACATCACATCCTCCGAAAGACTCCATATTGATCGGGGATCAAGATTTGGGAATCAATCCAAAAAGATCCGTTCAAATCGCGATCCTTTTTTTATGGTTTTTCATTAAATGCGAACTCAGGATTGCATAAAAAACCGAGACTTGAACCATTTATTTGGCATTACCGGCATCCAGTTCTTCCGCCAGCAAAGTGACTATCGTTATTTCTCCGATATCTTCCGTGATGAGTTCCATGGACGCCCCCCACGCTACCGCCGTTTGATTACAAACTGGCAAACTGGCTGTCTTTAGTCTTTTTCTCACCGGATCGCCAAGTCGAAAAAACGATGCAACCCCTTCAACAAGATGGCTTCAGGAGAATTTTTAATTGGGTATAGTTTATGTTGTCTTTGTCTCTTGAATAAACCACATCATCCATAATTTGAGAAACAATATAAATACCAAAGCCTCCATCCCTGGATCCATCAAATTTGGGATGAGGAACCTTTTCCGGATTAAAGCCTTTTCCTTTGTCAACGAATTCAATCAGAAACATATCCGGGAACAGCCTGGCGGCTACCTGAACAAGCGCATCGGATCGTCCGCTATAAGCATGGCGGATGATATTGGTGGCAACTTCGGTTACCGCCAGCTCGATCATGGATATTCGGGCTTCTCCAAGCAATGCTTCAGGAATGGTTTCGCAAAAATTTCGAATGAATTGCCGAATGCCGGACAGTTCTTTTAAATCACTCGAAAACGTCATTTTTGACTCGGCATCCGGCTGTAACATTACCGGATCAGACGGCTCAATTTTCACAACAACACAGGTAAAATCATCCCTGAAGGTTTCCGTCCCTGAAAAAGTCACGATATCGGTCCATACGCGATTGATGATCTCATTGGGTGGAAATCCGGAACTGGCCTTAACGGAATTCACCAGAAGTTCTTCGCCAAAGAGTCGGCCTTGCGAATCCATGGCTTCGGTAAGTCCGTCGGAATAAAAGAAAAAGAAATCACCCTTGCAAAATGGAACAACAACCTGCGTAAAGGGTTCGGTTTCCGGAAACCCGATCGGCATATTCATCCCTTGAAGCAGACTGCAGGTTTGGCTCTCCCGATGATAATGAATGGTTCGCATGTGACCGCAATCCACAAACCGCATCTGTTTTCTGGAAAGATCAAACCGGGCATAGCACAGGGTGACAAATGTCTCCAGTTCCTGCATCTGATGAATCATGGCGGACTGAACGCGGCCGACAATGGCATCGGGTTCCGGCAGCAAGCCCTTATGTTCGCAAGAGAATTCAAGCTCAAGAATCACACGAAGAAAATAACTTTTAATCGCGGCCCCCATGAGCGCCGAAGCAATGCCCTTGCCCATGACATCACCAACCACCACATCCAGGCACTGGGAATCAATGGTAATAAAATCGTAGAAATCGCCATCCACTTTTTGAGAAGGAATGGTCCAATTGGCAATTTCCATCCCCTTGAAATTTTTTGGGGGAACCCCCATCAGCAGGGTCTGCTGAATCTTTGAGGCGGTTTCGATTTCTTGTTCCCGGGATTTTGCCAGTTCTGCCTCAACACGGCGCAGCCGTTTGGCTTGAGCATCCGTTTCGATGGCTTTATCCACCAGAGCGATAAGTTGCCTCGGATTAAAAGGTTTGGTGATATAGTCAAATGCGCCAAACCTCATGGCCTCAACAGCGCTGGTGAAATCCTCACTTGCGGTAAGCATGATGGGGGATAGATCCTGAACATTTTTTCTGATAAACCGCAGGCATTCAATGCCACCCATGACCGGCATTTCCAGATCCAGAATAACGGCGCGGATTTCGCTGGAAAGCAGATCTATAGCCTCCTTCCCGTTTTGCGCGACAATCACTTCGAACCCGGATTTTTCAAATAATTTTTGAAGAATAGCCCGAATGATCGGATCATCATCTGCAACCAGGATTTTCCCGCGATGAGGATTCATGCGTTAACCCTTCGGGCGGCTATTTTTTAAATTCAAAATGAACCCGGCGGTTTTTAGCCCAGGATGATTCATTCTGACCCGAGTCGACCGGCTTCTCTTTCCCATAGCTGACGCTATTCAGCCTGGATGCGGGAATCCCCAAATCCACCAGAAACGACATGGCACTCTCTGCCCGCCGCTCTCCCAAGGCTATATTGTATGCAACCGTTCCGCGACTATCCGTATGACCTTCGACAATTACGGATACATTCGGGTTGTTTCGCATCCATTCGGCTTTGCGTTTCAACACATCACGGGCTTCCGGGATAAGAACCGCACTATCAAACTCAAAATAAATATCTTCTGAAACAAAGCTGCTCCGCGTTGCAGACTGCCCTGATTCTAACCCGCCGCCGCTCCCTGCTCTTCCGGCAGCTTGATCCTTTAACCGCTGCTCATCAAATCCCCTCTGCTTGGCCAGAGCATCCTGCCTGGCCTTTTCAGCAGCCCTTGCTGCCGCATCATCAGAAGCCTGCCCAGAGACGTCTGAGTATATTTTTTTCTTGGCGCATGAAGCCATAAGGGTCATTGCCGGCAAAACCATCATCAAAGTCAACAGAATCCAGATTTTTTTAGTCATAACACTCGTCCTTTTTATTAAGTTTATTTACCTTTGCCTCGTAGCCATTTAATTAACGTTCAAACTCATGAAAATCAACAAGTGTTTTGGCTTCACCCATTCGTCTTGAGAATTTTCGCAGTGACCCGGCCTTTTTGAATGTCGATGATGGCCCCTTCACAACAGGAACCCATGGCGCAGTTGACAATCAGGGTTTTTCCCAGGCAGGCCATTCCCACATCCTCATGAATATGCCCACAGATCAACAGGGCGGGCTGACTGTCTCTGATGAATCTTTCAAGGGACTTACACCCGGCATGATATTTTCCCGCAACGCGATCCTGGCACCCCCAGGGAGGCGGATGCGCAATCAAAATCGTTTGAGGGGTCATCAGGGGCATCAGCCTCTTCCAGATGAACTTTTCCCTGAAAGCAATCCTGGACCGAAACGGTACCGGTATGGTTCCGCTGGCGCCTGCAAAATGAACCCCTTGTAAGGTCACATCGCGGTTGTTAAGGAAAAAAATGTTCTCTTTCAGGGCAAACTGGAGCTCAACCCGCTTTAAGTCGGTATTTCCGCGAAGCGCCAAAACTGGAAGTGAAAGATCGCCCAATTCCGAAATAATTTGGAGCGTCCGGTACTGCGTGATATCCCCCGCAGCGATCAGCACATTCGGGCGATACGTTTCCAGGTTGCTTTTGATTGCGGCCATGCGATCGGATCGGCCATGAATATCTGCTACAGCATACAGAAGCATATCTTCCCCTGTTGAGCGCTGATAATAACCGAACACTTGTTCGTTTATGCTTGACAAGATAGCACCCGAATGACATTAAAAAAATAGATACCTTCTTATCAATATAATTGCTAACACTCCGGAGGCAATACATCAATGGAATTTTTTTTTAATCCAAAAGGAATCGCTCTGGTTGGCGCAACGACAAAACCCGCCAGAGGGGGTTTTTCCATCCTGACAAATCTTCTAAAGGGCTTTGCCGGAAATATATATCCCGTAAACCCCCGGTATTCTTCAATTGAAGGCCTGAGCTGCTATCCAAGCGTTCTGGATGTTCCGGACCCGGTCGATCTGGCCATTGTTTTTGTTCCGGGTCCGCTGGTTCCAAAAGTCATTCAGGAATGTGCCATGCGCAAAATTCCAGGGGTCATGATTGAATCCGGAGGGTTCTCCGAAACCGGCGATGAGGGAAAAAAACTTCAGGACATGCTGCGCCGGATCGCTCATGAAACCGGCATTCGGCTTTGGGGGCCAAACTGCATGGGACTCGTGGATGCTGTCAGTCACCATGTATTTTCCTTTGTTTCCCCGACGATATGGGATTATGGGCTTATCCCCGGAGACGTATCCCTGATTGTTCAAAGCGGCATGCTTTCCGCCGGTTTTCTCATTGATACCATGACCCACGGGACCATGGGAATCAGCAAGGTCTGCTCCATCGGCAACAAAGTGGATGTGGAAGAATGCGAATTGCTCGAATACCTGATAAAGGATCCCTGTACGAAAGCCATTGGACTTTACATGGAATCCATTCCGGACGGCCGCCGGTTTATGGAAATCTGCAGCCGGTCGCCAAAACCCATTGTCGCATTAAAAGGCGGGAAAAGCCGGAAAGGGGCTGAGGCCGCCATGAGCCACACCGCAAGCCTTTCCGGAAACGGCGCGATCATCAGCGGTGCGATGTCTCAGGCTGGAATTATCGAGGCAACCGATTTTAAACAGATGATGGATTTTTGCAGAACCCTGGCCGCCTATCCCTCCCTTCCCCGCAATCCGGCCGGCCGGGTTGCAGTCCTGACTTACAGCGGCGGCGCCGGCATTGTTTCCGCGGATTTTATTGAAAATATGGGACTGAAAGTGGCCGACCTGTCCTGGCAAACCCGGCAAACCTTGAAATCAGTGTTTCCGGGATGGATGCCGATTGCCAATCCTGTTGACCTGTGGCCCGCGGTTGAAAAAAACGGGGGCGAAAAAACATACCGGGCCGCAGTTGAGGCTGTTTGCGCCGATCCCGGCGTGGATGCAATTTTTCTGCACTTGTTTGCAGGGGGTTTTTCCCTCAATTTTGACATATCGCCTCTGGCTGCCAGGGTAAAAGAATCCGGAAAGCCCATGGTCGCATGGCTGATCGGCGAACGCAAACAGGCGCGTGAAATGCAGACCGCCATTCAAAAACAGGGAATTCCGGTCTTTCGGGAAATCCAGCGGTCGGTTGAATGTCTTCACGCCCTGTTCAAAAGAAACAAAAGAGAAACGCCGTGGTGTTCATCCATCCAATCTTCCCCTACCCCCAAGGCTTCCGACAGGTGGAAGCAGGTTCTGGCAATGCCGTCAAATAGCCTGGATGAACATGTTTCCAAACAGATCCTGGCTGACTTTGGCGTTCCGACGGTTCCGGAAAAAATCATCCGCTCCATCTCCGAAGCCAAGGCAGCAGCAACGAACTTTGGTTTCCCCATTGTCATGAAAGGCATCACACCGGGGGTTGTTCACAAGACCGAACAAGGGCTGGTAAGAATCGGCATTCACTCGAATGAAATGGTCGAAACCGCTTTTTCAGCTCTTCGCGCCGCCATGCCGAATGGCGGCAGTATCCTGGTTCAACAGCAGATCGACGGCAGTATCGAACTGATTGCCGGTTTCCTTAGGGATCCGCAGTTCGGCCCCTGTGTCATGCTGGGCCTGGGCGGCATTTTTGCCGAGGCACTGGCAGATACGGCTTTTGCCGTTGCACCGATCAGCCGCAAAGATGCTTTGCACCTGATGGATCAGATACGCGCGCAAAAAGTCTTGAACGGATTTCGCAACTCCATTCCCGTCAATCGGGAGGCACTGTCCGACATATTAATTTGTCTGGGTGAGATTGGTCTTTCCTGTCCGCAAATTCAGGAAATTGACATCAATCCCCTGATCGTTTGCAACGGCAGTCCCATCGCGGTAGACGCATCCATCATTTTGGCAACAGATGCATTTTTACAATCACATTCGGGTTAATTTACCGCTATTTATTTACATACTGCACTTCGCCGCCTGCCAGCAAAAAATAATGTGATTTCAGTGCCCCATCCATAAGCAAAAATGCGGTCGAATGGATGATCAACACTTCTAACTCCGCATGATTGGACAGGGGATATTCTCCCGGATATCGTAAATATATGCCATCAAAGAGCAGTGAGGCCTGTTTTTCGAACAGGTTGCCAGAACACAGAAGGAATTCTCTTCGAGAATAGCCTTAATTCTATTGAACATTGACTTTAGCCTCTTGTCACTTTCACACAAAAACACCTTGACTCATCGGTACCGTGTTATATACTAACGCACTTAAGGAATAGACTCAAGAGCTGACCGAAAGGACTGCAATCTTTTTTATGATTATCAAATCCATCATATTGACTATTGGTCTTTGCGCTGTGAAAGGATCTGATGAATCCATTTGACGTGATCATTATCATCATACTGGGTTATTGCCTGATCAGAGGCTTTTTCAGAGGGCTTATTAAAGAAATATCCTCCATCATCGGAGTTCTGGGTGGCTTCTATGCCGGATACACCTACTACCTGGATATCACAAGGCCGCTGAGCGTGTGGATCAGTAATCCCGCCTATGCCAAGATTCTGGCTTTCATGCTGCTGTTCTGCGGTGTATTTATCTGTGTCAGCATCCTTGGGGTCATCATCAAATACCTGATGAACATTGCCTTTCTGGGGTGGGTTGACCGGATCTGCGGCGTGTTTTTCGGCATTGCAAAAGGGATCCTGATCACCTCTGTTCTTCTCATGATCTTCACGGCCTTTCTTCCCAAAGGCACACCAATGATCAAAGACTCGCTTCTGGCTCCTCATGTATCCAGAGTCTCTGAAATCATGGCACAGATGGTTTCCAAGGAAATGAAACAGGAATTTTTAACCAAAATTTTGGAGCTGAAGAAAATTTGGAATCTCCCCCTGTAACATCGGATCTAAAAGACATATCTGCACTGATCCGCCTGATTGAACAGTTGAGGGGAGAAAACGGATGCCCCTGGGACAAGAAACAAACTCCCCGAACCCTGGCAGTTTACCTGATCGAAGAGGTGTACGAACTGGTGGATGCCATTGAGTCCAAAAGCCCGGAAGACGTGTGCGAAGAACTCGGGGATGTTCTGTTTCAGATATTGTTTATGGCTCATCTGTATCAGAAAGCCGGTCATTTTGATCTTCGGGATGTGGCCCGCCGGAATACCGAGAAAATGATCCGGCGCCATCCCCATGTGTTCGGGCAAGAAACAGCCGTAACCAGTGAAGAGGTTCGTCAACGCTGGCACACCATTAAAATGACTGAAAAAAATCATGTCGAAAATGCCGGACTTCTGGATTCTGTTCCCAGTGGCCTTCCCGCTCTGATTCGGGCATACCGGATTTCCGAACGCGCTGCCAGGGCCGGATTTGACTGGGACTCAATTTCAGGGGTCATGGAAAAGGTTGAGGAAGAATGGACGGAATTTAAATCCGAAGTGGATAAAATCCCGGAATCCGGCCCTCAGCCGGATTCAAAAGCTCAGGAAAAACTGTCCCTGGAATTTGGCGATGTGCTGTTTACGCTGGTGAATGTTGCCCGGTTCGCAAAACTTCATCCGGAAACATCCCTGGCGGATTCCACCCGAAAGTTTGAAAAGCGTTTTAAACACATGGAACAAGCCATTTCCCAAAACGGCCAACAACTCGATGCGGTCTCATACACGGAGCTGAATAATTTGTGGGAAAAAGCAAAAAAGGCTGAAGACCTATGATTGCAATTATTGACTACGATGCCGGAAACCTTGCCAGCGTAGCCCGCGCCGTATCTCATCTGGGCTATGCGAACGTGATCACTCGGAATGTCGAAGAAATCCGATCTGCCGGCCGCATTATATTTCCGGGAGTCGGTGCGGCCGGATCCGCCATGACCAGCCTGAAACGCCTGGGCATTGATGCCGTGCTTCATGAGGCTTTTAACCAGGGAAAGCCGATGCTCGGAATCTGTCTGGGAACCCAGATCATCATGGGATACAGTGAAGAAAATCAAACCCCGTGCCTGGGGATTATTCCGGGAATTGTCAGAGCGTTTTCCCCGGATCTTCGCGATTCAGACGGGATCCGGCTGAAAATCCCCCAGATGGGATGGAACCGCGTTCAACCCGTCAAGGAGCATCCGGTTCTGGCAGGATTAAAGGAAACGGATGAATTTTATTTTGTGCACGGATTTTATCCGGAACCTGCCCATTCGGATCATATTGTGGGAACAACCCATTACGGAATTCAATTTGCTTCCATCGTCGGATATCGCAACATCCTTGCAACCCAGTTCCATCTGGAAAAAAGCGGCAAGCCCGGTCTGGCACTGCTGAATAATTTCTGCCAGTGGATGCCGTAAGCGACAAGGCAGTTAAGCTCATAAGGACAATCCCCATGCTCAGCAAACGCATCATCCCCTGCCTGGATGTTCGTGAAGGAAGAACAACCAAGGGCATCCAATTCAAAGACAATGTTGACATCGGCGACCCCGTTGAAATGGCGCGCTTTTATTATGAAAACGGGGCCGATGAGATCGTATTTTATGATATCACCGCATCCAGCGACAAGCGCGATATCATGATCGATGTGGTGAGACGGGTTGCCGAAACCATTTTTATCCCATTTTCGGTCGGCGGCGGCATTCGAACCGTCGAGGATATGCGCAAGGTGCTTCTGGCCGGCGCCGAAAAAGTCAGCATCAATTCCGCGGCCATCCTGAACCCCGATCTGATCTCACAGGGAGCAAAGGCATTTGGAAATCAGTGTGTGGTTCTGGGCATGGATGTGAAATTCACGGGAAAAAGCCGTAGCATTCCTTCCGGCTATGAAATGGTCATTAACGGCGGCAGAAAGTCCATGGGAATTGACGCCCTGGAATGGGCCCAAAAGGCCGAATCTTTGGGCGCAGGCGAAATCTGTCTGAACTCCATTGACGCGGACGGCACTCAGAACGGATATGAAATTGTGCTGACAGACCTTATTTCATCCCAGGTTTCCATTCCCGTCATTGCGTCGGGCGGAGCCGGAAAACCGGAGCACCTTCTGGATGTGCTTACCAGAGGACGCGCGGATGCGGCCCTGATTGCTTCGATGGTTCACTATGGCACCTACTCCATACCCGAAATCAAATCCTTTCTTCACGCAGGCGGCGTCAAGGTCCGCGGCACCTGGTAGGGGCCAAGCATTGAGACTATACCTTGACAAAAATGACGCCGGATTATAGAAATATGTCATGACAGATAAAAATGCCATTGTCATGTATCTGGCAACCGGTTGCAAGTCCGGTTATTCTCCGGTTGTGCCGGGAACCGCCGGTTCTCTGGCAGCGCTTGTTCCCTGCGGCTTGCTCTCTTTGTTACCGCTTCCGGTTTCCGCCATGCTTTTGATTGCATTTATCGTTCTATCGATCTGGGCTGCTGAACTGGCTGAAGACATCGTGGGGCAAAAAGACCCCGGCTGCATCGTGATTGATGAATTTGCCGGAATGATGATTACGTTTCTGGGCATTCATTTCACCTGGCAATCGGCTCTTGCGGGATTTTTTATTTTTCGGGTAATGGATATTTTAAAACCATTCCCCATCCGTTATCTGGAACGAACGATTCCAGGAGGAGCCGGCATCGTGCTGGACGATGTGGCTGCGGGAATTGCGGCCCATCTGGTGTTAAGGCTTCTTTTCCTGTCGCCTTGGATGACATCGTCATAAATGCCATCATGCACAATGAAAAGAAGATTCCTCTCTATTTCCCTTTTTCTAAAGAGGAAGGTTAAAGGTAGATCAACGAATCATCTTTGCTATATAATGAAGTTCTTGAACATATAAAAGGTAATTATTACAAATTGAAATCTACAAGCATTGTTTCCAAAGATATCCGAACCAAAAGCCGCCTGCGCGAAAATATCGAGGCGATCGGGGTCGCCATCATTTTGGCCCTGTTTATTCGAACATTTATTGTTCAGGCGTTCAAAATTCCTTCCGGTTCGATGAAGGAAACCCTTCAAATAGGCGACCATATTCTGGTTAACAAATTCATCTATGGCGTAAAACTGCCGTATCTCCAATTCACACTGATCCCCCTGAAAAATCCTCAACGTGGCGATATTGTAGTGTTTGAATTTCCTGAAGACAAGGATAAGGATTTCATCAAGCGGGTAGTGGGTGTTGCCGGCGACGTGGTCGAAGTTCGCAATAAACAGGTATGGGTCAATGGCGCACTTCAGCAGGGATCCTTTATCGTCAATAGCGACCCGCACGTTTTTCCCGGAAATTTGCAGCCCAGAGACAATTTTGGGCCCACAACCGTTCCGGAACATTCGTTGTTTGTGATGGGAGACAACCGGGATCACAGCTATGACAGCCGGTATTGGGGGTTTGTCGATCTGAAGGCCGTAAAAGGCAAGGCCTTTATCATCTACTGGTCTTGGGACAAGGACAATTTTGGTGTTCGATGGGGAAGATTGGGGAATATTTTAAAATAACGGTTATTTATGCTGAAATTTTCAAAAAAAGACATTCTGGAAATCACATCCCTGTCCGTTGATGACATTTCCCTGATCCTGGATACGGCCGAAAGGATGAAAGAAATTTCCGAAAGGCCGGTAAAAAAAGTTCCCACGCTCCGGGGAAAAACCGTTGTGCTGTATTTTTATGAACCCAGCACCCGGACCCGCACCTCATTTGATATTGCCGCCAAGCGGCTGAGCGCGGACAGCATTTCTCTTTCCGGAAGCACCAGCAGCATGGTCAAAGGGGAAACGCTTCTGGATACGGCTCGCAATCTTGAAGCCATGAAACCGGACGTCATCGTGCTGCGGCATCCTTCCGCCGGTGCGCCGCACATTCTGGCGAAAGCCCTCAGCGCATCGATCATCAATGCGGGCGACGGCATGCATGCCCATCCCACACAGGCTCTTCTGGACATGCTGACGGTTCGTCTGCACAAGGGGCGACTTGCCGGACTCCGCATTGCCATCATTGGCGATATTGCACACAGCCGAGTCGCTCGATCCGATTGCGAGGGCTTTGTCAAGATGGGCGCCAGCGTCATCTTATGCGGCCCGCCGACCCTGATTCCCAAGGGAATCGAATCCTACGGAGTATCGGTTACCTTTGATATGAACGAGGCCATTGACGGCGCTGATGTGATCATGATGCTGCGAATTCAGAAGGAACGTCAGTCCGGCTTCTTTTTTCCATCCGAACGGGAATATTCCAGGCGCTATGGCTTGAATCAAGAAAAGCTCAAATCCGCCAGGTCCGATGTTTTGATCATGCATCCCGGGCCTATTAACCGGGGACTTGAGATATCCCCGGATGTGGCGGACGGCCCGCATTCAATCATTCTGGATCAGGTCACCAACGGCGTTGCCGTGCGCATGGCGCTTTTATATCTGGTTACGGGAGGGACGCGAAATGCGGACTCTGATTAGGGGCGCACGGGTGATTGATCCGGGATGCCCAAATGGCCATATGGGCGGCCCGATAGATGGCCCGATGGATGTCCTGATTCAAGATGGCCGGATTGCCGATATTCAACCGGAAGGGATTCTGAAGATCCCATCCGGAAACGATGTCAGGATTTATGACGCACAGGGCCACATCCTGACCCCCGGCCTCATTGACATGCACGTTCATTTCCGTGAACCCGGACAGGAATACAAGGAAACCATTGCCACCGGATGCCGGGCAGCCGCGGCCGGCGGTTTCACGGCTGTCTGCACCATGCCCAATACCCGCCCGGTCAACGACAACGGCCAGATCACCCGATTCATTTTATCCCGAGCCGCCGAAGCCTGCGGGGTTCGGGTCTATCCGGTCGGCGCCATCAGCAAATCCCTTGAAGGCAAGGCCTTGAGTGAATTCGGCGAGCTCAAAGACGCAGGCGCCGTAGCCGTAACAGACGACGGCAACCCTGTGATGAACAGCCTTCTGATGCGCCGGGCAATGGAATATGCCGGCGGCCTGGGCCTTACGGTCATCTCCCATTGCGAGGAGCTGGAACTGGCGCACGGCGGGGCCATGAACGAGGGGACCACTGCCACCCGAATGGGTCTTCCGGGCATTCCCAATGCCGCTGAAACCATCATGGTTCTTCGGGATATCGCCCTTTGCGAACTCACCGGCGTAAGGCTCCATATCGCACATGTCAGTGCCCTGGAATCGGTTCGAGCCATTCGGGAAGCCAAACGAAACGGCATTCCGGTCACTGCGGAAACCGCCCCTCACTATTTTACCCTTACCGACGATGCGGTTCGGGAATACGATACCCATGCCAAAATGAACCCTCCGCTACGCACGCAAAAAGATGTTGACGCCATTTGCGAAGGCCTTCGCGACGGCACCCTGGATGTGATCGCCACCGATCATGCCCCACATTCCCCGGTTGAAAAGGATGTTGAGTTCGATCAGGCAGCCAACGGCATTATCGGACTTGAAACCTCTCTGGCACTGGGGCTGCGGCTGGTTGAATCCGGCGTTTTGTCCCTGAGCAGTCTCATTGAAAAAATGTCCACCCAGCCTGCCAGAATCCTGGGTCTGGCATCCGGGCTGAAAATCGGCACAGCCGCGGATATTACCGTCATTGATCCGGACAGGATTTGGACGGTAGATGCCAACCGGTTCCAATCCATCAGCCGCAATACTCCTTTTGACGGATGGACTCTGAAAGGAAAAGCCGTTCTCACCATGGTGAACGGGACCGTCGTATTTGAGGAAAGGCTGAACACCTGAGCTGTAATCCTATGCCTAACGCCACTCCCCACATCCTGATTGCAGATGATGAACTCAGCATGCGCGAGCTGCTGGAATACATGCTCACCAAAGAGGGGTACCGGGTTTCCTGCGCTGAAAATGGCCGCAAAGCCATCGCAATGATCGAAAGCACCCCATTTGATCTGCTGATCTGCGATATCCGCCTGGGAGACATTTCCGGTCTGGAAGTCCTGAAAGCCACCAAAAAAATCAACCCCCAGACCGTGGTGATCATGATTTCCGCATACACCACAACGGAAACAGCGGTTGAATCCATGAACGAGGGGGCATTTGATTTTGTTCCCAAGCCCTTTAACAACCAGGAACTCAAACAGACCATCTCCAATGCCCTGACCTTAAAGACCGTTGAAGATGAAAAGCTTAGCCTGGATGTCGCCCTGAAAAAGACGCTTCATTTTGGAAAAATCATCGGTAATTCCCCCAAAATGCAGACCGTTTATGACATGATCCGTCAGGTGGCCAAAACCACCACCAACATTCTGCTGACCGGAGAAAGTGGAACCGGAAAGGAACTGGCGGCCCGGGCCATTCACGACGAAAGCGACCGTAGCGATAAGCCCTTTGTTGCGGTCAACTGCGGCGGCATTCCGGAAACCCTGATGGAAAGCGAACTTCTTGGCTATAAAAAAGGCGCATTTACCGGCGCCAACCAGGATAAAAAAGGTCTGTTTGAGGTTGCCAATAAAGGAACGATTTTTCTGGATGAAATCGGTGAGCTCAGCACATCCCTTCAGGTTAAACTGCTGCGGGTTGTCCAGGAAAAAGCATTCAAGCCGATTGGCGCCGGCGAAGACATCAGTGTGGACGTTCGCATCATCGCCGCCACCAACAAAATTCTTGAAGAGGAAGTGATTGCCGGACGATTCAGGGAAGATTTGTTTTACCGCTTGAATGTGATCGGTATCCGCATGCCGTCTCTCAAAGAGCGAAAAGAAGACATCCGCCTGCTGGCCCATCATTTTCTGGAGAAATATTCCCATGAAATGGGCAAGGAAATCACAAAACTGTCTTCTTATGCCATTGATTTGCTGAATAAATATGATTTTCCCGGTAATGTCCGTGAGCTTGAAAACCTCATTGAACGCAGCGTTGCGCTTTCCAATACCAATATCATCCTTCCAGAAAGCCTGGCCATTTCCCTTCACAAACAGATCCACAAGCGCCGCTGGATTGAAGGCGTCAAAAACAAGCGATTCGATCTTGCCGATGTTGAAAACGGCGTCTCTCTGGATACCATCCTCGAAGAAATCGAAAAAGCCTATGTCGAAAAAGCCATGGAACTTGCCAGAGGCGATAAAGCCCGGGCCGCGGAGCTTCTCCAGATCAACCTGCGATCCCTGCGGTACAGGCTGGACAAGCTGTCGATAAAAAAATAGACCTTCCGGGATGAATGGTGTTGGCTATAGATGCCATCGCGAAACTTATACTTTTGCCCCTAATTCTTCTACAACTAAGTATTGTTCTCCTCCGAAAAGGCAATATCCTTCACTCTTTCTGACCCAACTTCGTCGATATAAAGTTTGACTATCGCGCTGGAATCGATATAAAAATTCACTCTGCCCCTCTTAGCTTTATTACAGTTTCAGACATGGGTTCACCTTTCACATGGATAAACCTTCGTTTATTCAGAGGTTTAAGTCTTACTTTCATCGGAGTTTTTATAAGCCCCTTCTCTCGCAAATTAAACAAAATATCATCTCCTACCTCCTCTTCACCAAATATAATAAGCTATTGTAACAAAATTCAGTTAGTTTCTGTTCATTGCAAAATACTATGGAATAGGCGGACTACCTGATCAGGCAAATTTGGCTTTTTAGCCAGAGTCCGAAATCCCGGCAATATGCGATCCGTATCGGCTTTCGACTCAGCAGTGTCTTGGAGTGATATATTGCCGATTTCGGCAAATAATTCTTCAAGATTTGCCTTTCCATCAAGAAGGATATCCATATATTTGGGATTATCCAGGTTCTTAATCAGGGGAGTATCGGAAAGCATAGTTTGAAGAACCCGTTGCATTGAGTTGTTTCCGGTTTTTCGGCGATGTTTGCGTCGGATGCCCCGGAAGAACTGCTCAAGAATATTGTTGGTACGTTGTGGATAAAGTATGCACTTTCCACTTGGAGTATCCACTTCAATTGGGTCGGCAAAGAGCTTATCTCCATATTTGTCTATCTGTTCAGCCATTTTACCGCTGAGTGCGTCAGTTGACAATCTGGGTTCGAGTTCGCGTCTAAATTGCTTTACATCATGACGTATGCTGGACATTGCCTGGGTTGTTCCGTCGTCATTGATTCCATGGCTGCCACCAACTGGTGCAATTCGCATTGCAATGCGTAGACGGTCAAAGATTTCGCACCGCCAGATAAGTTCATCCGCCGCCGCAATGAGCTCGGTATCTTTGGCGATATCTGAGGACAGCCTGGCAAGTTTATTGAGCAGGGGATGTTCGCGCTGGTCAGCACCCGAATGAAACAGTTCGGCAAGACAGTGATGGAGCTTGATCAGCCGGTTGGCAAATTCCAAAAGGGGCTGATCGAAGGGAAAACCATAGCCATCTCCGCAATGTTTGCCATGTAATGCCCAGAGGGCCAGTGAATAAGCAGATGCTGTGGATAGAGACATCTTGTTCTGGTCGAAATTTTGGCAGGCTTCAAATGCTTGCAGCAAAGATTCAGCGGTATAATCATGAGCTCTCAGAGAATGGTGTCCTTCTCGTATAATGGCGTGCAACCTTGAGCTGATGGTGTGATGACGCAGGCATTTTCGTAGGCGATCATACGAGGAGCCCAAATAATCTTTTCCAATATCGCGCAGGAAGTGAAAGTGACAGATAAAATCCCGTACGCCGGGAAAGACTTCGGCCACGGCTTTTAAAATGCCCAGTCCCATATCGTGTACACAGGCCAGGGGCGTTCCATGATCAGTCTTAATCTTTCTCAAAAAAAGGGCGATGTGATCGTTATGTTCGCTGGGCAACTTCATATTGGCCAGTACAATTTCACTCAAGCTGTCTATTCCGGTCATCAATGCAGGAGCATCATGCTCATGCATGGCATCCAGATGAAGGATATAGCCGCCTGCCAGTGTCATTGCCTGATTAATCCGTGGCATTGCCCGCCGGTGAGCATACGCCAGATAACAGATGAATTTGCGCCCCAGATAATTGATCTCTGATGCGCTCAGCCGCACACCACGAGAAGCCAGTTCAGTCCGAACTTCCTCGGCTGTGCGATATCGCTGAAACAGGGCTTTGCCCACAAATACCAGAACGTCATAGGCAACGTTACAACGACTGGCAACCATTTGCATCAGGGCTTTGGAGGCATATACATGCAAACAGACCGGGCAGTTGTGTACGGTCTCATGAGCAATGAATCTGCCATTGAGGGTTACAACGGTTTTACGCCGTGTCTTTTGAACGGCAAGTCGTTGCCCGCAACAATGATCCTGCTCGGAAGAAAACCGGATAATCGGCTTTCGGGAAAATAACACACTGGGCAATATTTCCTGGGAAAGTTGTCTCAGGCTGTCACTCAGAGCCTGCCAAGCCTTGGCGCCACAGTTTGAGTCATTTTTTTTAAACCATGCTGCTCGAAGAGCCTTTGAATCATTGCCACATCGACTCTGATGTGTGTTCTGCGTGCAATAGTCTTGGACAGCTCCGTAAAGCCGGATTGGGGATTTCGGATAAACTCCGCCAGAATCAATACCGCAATTTCCGCCGGCAGGTGAACTGCTGGTGAAACCTGCATGGACTGGCGCTGGATAGCAGCGGTTTCCGGATCGATAGCCAGATAAACGTGCGATCGACCCATCTTTTGTCGCTGAAGTCTGCCCTGTCGGAATAACTGAACCAACACGGAATGACACCGACAACGCAATTTTTCGCCAAGCTGTCCTGCTGTCATGCCGGAAGGACTGCGCTGAACCAGATGAATGAGGGTGCTTGTCAGACTTCCGATCTTCGAAAAACCGATATCGGCGTAGAACCACAGGCCGTCGTTTGCAAAACGGGGTATTGACCGCAGGGTATACCACCCGCCATTGTGGGTGAAACTGCTGTAATAACCGGTCTGAACCAAAAAACGACGAACTGATGGGATCGAATAGCGCAATTGGGTGGCAAGCGGTTCGATCATCCAGCATGGCTGTTCTGCGAACAGGGAAATGAGATGTTGTTTTGTCTGGGTTGTCTCTGTCATCATGCGCTCCTGATAAAGTAATGCACTTTTATTCATAAAATGGCATATTATGCATTACTTTATCAGATACTATAAAAACAGGCAACGATTTTCTAATTGCTAATTTTTCAGAGTAGCCGTACATTAGATACATATATTTCAAGATGTTATTCGAATAGTAAACATTTATAGCACATTCTCTAATTTAGAGAATGCTACCATTAAAAACGAGAAAGTATAGCACATCATAATACATAACTTGTTGATATTATGATATCCAACTGACATTTGGAGCAATAGATAATAAGCCTTATCTTTCTTCCAGTTTTCCAATTTAAAAACTGCTTTTCATCTTCCGGTATATTTATATGGCCATCATTCATGATTTCACCCAGACATTCCATCGCTTTTATCATTGTCACCTCCTTATTCACAGCCCCCCAACCCTATATCTGTATCCTAGAAAGAAAATTAAAACGAATTTCAGATTTAATGTCCCATGATTTTTCTATTTAAAAATTTATTTAAAGTCCAACTTGTTGGGATGAAGCGATAAGTCCATGATAACAGGTTACATGTAGAAATCCAGAAAAAAATCACTTGCATAAAGGGTAAATCTTTGGCAGATATGATCCCGCAAGCAAAGAGCGATTCGGCAGGCATCCCTCATTGACATTTTTTGTATCTAAGTGACAAAAAATGTCAATTTGAGAAATCCCCATGATCGTTCAGATGACACCAAATCAGGAGGATTTTTCGATAACCTATAGACTTAACACTTAAAACTACTACAATTCATCCATGGCACATTCATTGCTTATGTATCTTGACAAAGGAAAAACAATAAACACCTGCCATTCCGTTCATTACTCATCATTCATTCAAGGAGGTTTATCATGCTACAGAAAATGACCCGCACCAATGAAAAAGGTTTCACCCTGATCGAGCTCATGATCGTCATCGCCATTATCGGTATTCTGGCAGCGATCGCCATTCCCAATTTCATCGCCTATCGTGATAAAGCTTTCTGCAGCGCCGCAGAATCTGATGCAAACAGCCAGGCTGCCTCTGATGCCAATTGGTTCGCCATTCCCACCCATACTGGTTTGACTGGTGCGCCCGCTGTGGCGCTCTCGGGATCTAATACACTTACAACACACACCTATACTGGCGAAGTCCTCACAATCTCCATTACAGATGGAAGCAAAAGATGCCCCCAGGCTTACCAGGCCGCCTTCCCCCCAAGCACAGGCAAATCTTCCTGGAATGGTACAGCCAATGCTGGCGTTTATACTAAAATCTTAAACCCATAATATTAACCAACGGTCCCAAAGATTACCGCCCTCATGCTTTCTAATTTTTTATTAAATCGCCGAACAAAAAGGGGAGGGAAACTTCCCCTTTTTGTTCGGCGATTCGCTTATTTTTTTTCGTATGAATTTTATTAAAAGACAGAATCTTAGTTGATGTCACCAATTATAGTGCCGGTCAAATGCCTTGATACTTGCTAAACGGCTAAGTTGAGCTGAAGATTTAATGATAGATGCACAAGAATACGCCCAAAAAGGTATCAAGCCATTTGACCTGAACTATAGTTGATAAATTGTTCCGACTTGCCTATGATTGCTGACAGTCGAATTCAATTTTAATCCGGAAGCAATTGATGAGCGAGCTTGAGCAATTTTTCTGTCCCAATGAACATTGCAAGGATTACGGTGTGCGCTGTCAGGGTAACATTGCATTTCGCGGTAAGTATGGCAAGGACAAAAGCCGCGATCTGCTTTACTGTCGCACCTGCAGCAAGCGCTTTGCCTCTACCCATGATAGCGCACTGTTTGGCCTGCATCTGTCGGCCGAGACGATCCGACAGATACGCGGCCAAGGGAGTTGGCGTGCGAGCCACCGCACGCCTGCTGGAGCTGAACAAAGACACGGTCAACCAGGGTTGATCCTGCGGGCCGGCGAGCATTGCGCCTACGTGCTCTCCGGCCTGCTGACTTCCTTGAAACTGACCGAGGTGCAGCTCGATGAGCTGTGGACCTTTATAAAAAAAGAAAAGTTCTGGCAGCGCCGAAGACATAGAACGCCAGTACAGGCGCACGTGGATCTGGACGGCTATCGATGCCCCGACGCGCCTGTTGATTACGTTCTATATTGGCGGGCGTGAATTGGATGATGCCAGGCGGATGCTGAAGGATTTGACTATCCTCAGTCAAGGCAAGCCATTGTTTGTCTCGGATGAACTGTCACATTACGGCACAGTCCTGGGCGAGCTGTTTCACAAACTGGCCCCGCCATCTCCGACGGGCAAACCTGCGCGGCCCTGGAATCCAGAATGGATCATTGATGCTGATCTGGATTCTGCCACTGTTCACAAGACGCGCCAGGGTGCGCAGGTGATCAAGGTCGAACGTAAGGTGATCCACGGAAGCAAGAAGCAGGTTCTGGCGCGATTGGGAGAAGTCACCCAACCAGACTATCAACACTGCGTATATCGAACGTTCCAATCTGGACTGGCGGCTATGGGACGCGCATCTTGCGCGAAAGGATCCAACCGTTGCCCGTTCGATGCACTGGCTGAAGGCCAAGTTTGCCATTGCGTGTCCTGCTACAATTTGATCCGGCCCCACGAAACACTCAGCCGCGGCGTGGATCGGATCTTCAGGCCCAAGACCCCGGCTATGGCAGCAACCACGGCTGATCATCAATGGACATTTTCTGAACTGCTGACATACCCAGCATTATGTCAATGATATGGTGACATCACCTTATTTTCCATTGTAGAGGGAACTGATGACATTAATATCAGACCAAAATAAAGAATTTAAATACACGTTTTCCGGATTCATGATCGTTGCCATCGTCTTTATTATTTACTCAAACACGTTTCAATCTCCCTGGATATTAGACGATTTTCAAAATATTGTGAATAACCCCAGAATTCAGATCAGTAGCTTATCATTAAAAAATGTAACAGAAAGCTTTTTTTCCAATACACTAACACCTGAAAAGCTGTACCGCCCTTTATCATGCTTTACATTTGCCATGAATGCCCTTGCCGGAGGGACAAATGTATTCGGATATCATCTTGTAAATATTTCACTCCACGCTGCTACGTCACTGATTCTCATGTTGCTTCTGGTACTCGTCTTCAAAACTCCGGCTTTTGAAAAAACTCCCGACAGGGAAAAATATTTCATTATCATACTGTCGACAGCACTCTGGGCAATAAATCCCATTCAAATCCAGTCTGTCACATACATTGTTCAAAGGATGGCTTCTTTATGCACTTTTTTTTCACTCATTTCTTTCGTTTTTTATATCAAGGCCCGGCTTTCTAAATCCAGCAGGCAAATAATTATTTTTTACATCTGTTGTATGGTTGTGATTGCATGCTCATTTTTCTCAAAGGAAAACGGCATTATTACCATTCCCCTGATTCTGGTGATAGAATATTTTCTTTTCAGGAATGGGGACTTCAAGATACTTGCAAAAAAAGAATTTATTGCTGGATTTTCGATCTTCATTGTCCTTGCTTTATGCTTTTCGTTTTATACAATTAGCTTGTCAGATTTGCAGGCATTATATGAAATGAGGCCTTTCACACTCTACGAACGCCTTCTCACACAGCCTAAAGTTTTGTTGTATTATTTGTCGCTCATTTTTTATCCCTTACCTCAAAGATTTTCTATTGAACATGAAATTTTAATATCCTCTGGAATTTTATCACCTCCCCTGACCTTTTTATATATTGCTTTGGTGATATCATTTTTCACTGCATGTGTTGTTTCCTCAAAGATTCCACTTTTTGTAAGACTTGGTGTTGTGTTCTTTTTCGTTGCTCACAGCATTGAATCAAGCGTATTGCCGCTTGAGATGGTCTTCGAACACAGAAACTATCTACCATCCGTGTTCCTTTTCCCTCCAGTAGCAGCAGCACTTTATCGCATATTCGATAATTATAAATCCCGTCAAAAAATGCGAACGGCTATCGGATTTTTCATAACCTCCCTGATTTTTCTCATAGGCATTGCCACACACACACGGAATTTTGACTGGCGTTCCGAGGAAGCGATATGGTTTGACGCCATGAAAAAAGCGCCTGGAAATGCCCGCCCAAAACAGTCTATGGGTTTTACCATCGGAATGAAAGATCCTGAAAAAGCTCTGTATTATTACTCAAAAGCTCTAACTGGCAAAATGCATAATCTAAAAGATGAAAAAGCTTCCATTCTTGCCAATATGGGGTTGATTTATTTTCACCAACACCTATATGATACAGCTCGATATTGTTTTCAACAGTCTCTTGAAACAGATAATACCTTCCAGATTGCCTTTGATTATCTCATCCAAACATATATGAAAGAAGATGAATGGGATAAGGCAATAGAGATGATTGATCAAAATCCCAATTCATCAGCATTTGCGAACCTAAAAGCTGCAAGTCTTATGCACACTGGAGATTATAATCAAGCGATTGATCTGTTCAGGGAAATTTACCTGAAAATCCCCGAAAACCAAAATGCTTTGTTGAATATTGCGGAAGGGCTCAGCATGGCTGGATTTTGTAACAGGGCTGGCTTTTTTTATAGCATTTATATTATAAAGCACTCTGTGGAACCGCAGGTGTATCTAAGAATGTCAAAAAATTATTTTTTTAATGGCGATTTCCCGAACGCTTCTAAATTATTAAATGTTTTTTTTAGATTGGCAGGAGCTGAAAAAGCCGAAAGTTATTACAATAATCTTACAGCCAATTTACTGGCACCAGCAATAGGAATTAATAAAATGGAGCTGTTTATCGCAGGCGAATTTGAAAGTTATAAAAAAAATATAAAGTGGCTTGGCTCTAAAACGAACAAGGATATTAATTCAGGATCATATTAACCATGATATGCATATTGCTATTTTCGTATCAGAATAGCTCTATGAAAATTATGCTGCCAGCTTAAATTCTGGCATGTTGGGGTTTCGAAATTCTATGATCGCTTTTGCTGCTGCAAGAACAGCCTCTACCGGGTTTTGTTTTTAAAGTTCTGCAGTCCGAAAAAGGGTCACCAGGACGGCTTGAGTAACTGCTCCGGACTCTGATCGATTCTGCTGGCTGACCTTTCTGCATAGCACGGCTTTTCTCATTTGCTGTTCTGCGTGATTGTTGTACGGGCTGTCACCGGTGTATTCCAAAAAGTGAACAGCTCGTTTTTGTGCATGTTAAGGCGTTTGATCAGTCTTTTTGCGTCCTTATCCCTATTGAAATCAAATACACTGTGATACGGCATTTGTCAGGATGTTAGATTGGCGTTCGAATCTTTAACTCGGGAGGACTGTTTTTTTTCAACACCAGATGCGGATTTTATAGGGGTTTCTGCAATATCAAAAGATCCAGATTACTACATAGCTCGGTTTAATATCCCTGAGAATCCTTATTCCTACGACCCCATTATATTTTAGTGGCATCGCATCTCCCAGGCTGACAAGCTTATGAAGTAATCGACCAGGCTGGTAATTTTTGAGATTTCATCCTGCGTCTTACATTAATTTCACCTTCAAACACCTTGATCTCTTTGGATGGTCGGCTCGGGTAATAACACCTTTAATCCCTTGAAAAAAGCTTGGAAAAAGAAGTTCAACACAGGCGGAACGCGTATTTTTGATGCTTGTCCTTACCTTCCAAACGGGTATTTTTCAAAAGATGTTGCAAGTAACCGCTGATGCTTGATGCTATCTTCTTTACCGCACTGCAAAGAGGAGGTCTTTTGATTGCCACCATACCCAAGGTTCTTCTCATGCCGGTGCACTACAGTGACAGGAAGCGATGAAGCTATCTCCATCGTCCTATCATTACTGGCATCGTCAACGACAACGAACCAGTCCACGATCCCCTGTGCCATGACTTCTTCATGCGTTTTTCTCAGGGTTGCCTCGGCATTATATGCGGGCATAATAACGATAATTTTCTGTCCGTTTAACATAGCTGCCTTTATTTGATGCTATCATTTCAGAATCTATATCACTTAACCTTTCTGAAAACCATTTCCATCATACCGCGTGATTGAATCTATGGGGAATGATGGACGGCTCGGTGCAAATCGGTATTCAGTTGCGCTGAGTTGATAACCGGCATAGGCAAAGATGATTCAAATTGTTCACTCATGAGGCGCTGACTTTAAGCTATTGACACCATATTCGCTCTTAAGTATTGTTTGAATCTTGTCAGCCACCTGCTCAGCAATCTTCTTGTATCCATCCATTGTGTAATGAACATTTCCAGGTGCAACAAAGAAGTCACGGGTAAATCCCTTGGTGAGGGCATGTAGATTATTGATCATGACGCCATGCTTCTTCATAACTATGGCTGCTACATCATTGTATTTCTTGTCGTCGCCCACAAACATTCCAGGTTCCAAATCAGGCACGACAGTTGTCTGAACCCAGATCAATGCGGCACCGGTTTTCTTGAGTCGCAGGACCAATAAATCAAGATTTCTCTCGTACTGTTCCAAGCTGGTCGTTATTGTTCCCTTGATTTTATCTCCATAGGCTTTGGCATCTGGATATTGGTAGCAAAGATCCCACAAGCCCCAATTAAAATTTATCACATCCCATTTCGTTGTCCCAATCCATCGGTCAAGGTTCTTCAATCCCGTGCCTGTGTCCTGGGCGTTGCCTTCGTTATGCTTAACGATTGCCTCGTCCTTCAGCATCTCAGCCAGATAAGGTGTATACCCAATCGATATCGAATCACCTATGATCAGAACATGCGGCAAAGGTTGCTTCAACAGCACATTCTCTGATCCGGCGGAAAGCAGGATAGTGAATGACATGAACAATGCGATCGGGACAAGCACCAGCGATAATCTCATCTTCATAAGGGTATTCTCCTCTGGTTTATCTAATGTATGGCGAAAAAGTATTGTACAGTTCAGGTTATCACTCCATTTCCGATGACAATCAGAAAGTTAACTTGAGTTTCTTTTTATCTTAATATCGTCTGGGCTAATACATATGGTATGTATCTGTGTTTCGTTGACATAAATCCATAATTATGTGATAAATCGATAGGTTGACTTAAACAAGCAAAACCATAAAACATCGAGAAAACGGACAGTTGCAAACCGTGTCAACTATATACCGACGCTACCTATTTTCGTTTTCAGCGGTTTTTTGGAAGACGGCAATTTTCATTGCTCGGATGTCCTGGCAGCTGAACATGCAGCCATCGAATCCTCTATAGATCGAATTGGCTTTAAAAGCTGTTGAACCCGGGCCATTTTATAACCACCGACGCCTTCCGCTGTCTTGAATGTGCCAACGATTTCAAAATCTGAAGCCATATCCGCACCAAAACTCAAGAGAACATCTGATGAAATTTTTCTGGGCCCTTCGGGCTCTACCAGGATCCAAGCTGTAGCTACATCTTGACAATTAACCTTTTTCAGCATCGCAACAGCACGTGCGCAGCTACCGGGATAGCCGCCAAGCGTCCAGGCCTGTCCAATATTGATCGCACCTATTGCATAAAGTATTCCGGGAGATTGACCCGTCAAGTCGATCATCGGCATTCCTTGCTTAAATCCCGTTTGCTTAGCGAGATCAATGGCTTCAGCAATATATCGACCAAAGCCTTTGGAAAGCATCAATGTAGAACCAGGTCTCCCCATTTCAATCTTGTAATCGTTGTCATGCAGAGGATGGGGTTGGCGGTATGGTGATTCGATACCGCTATGGACCATGACTACGGTTATCATTTGAACCGCAAGGCCGAGAGACAGCAGTAAAGCCGGGAATTTCCGATTAGACGCAATTGGATTCAGCAAAACCAGGCCAGCAAGAACCCAAAATATCCCTGCGAGAGCACTATAAACCCAATAGTTGTTGTTTGTTCCAAATACATAAACATACGGGAGTGCCAGAAAAGTCAGTGCCAGAGTCCAGTTAGCACGCGATATTTGAAGAAGACCTTTGAAACGATATATCGAAAGTCCCGTCATTATAGCAGCAAAAGGGACAGACCAAATCAAAAGACCATGAAATAAACCACCATCAAAGGAGTTATGAGTAAGCCCCATAATGATCGCCAGACTGGCAAATGCAATCACAATTGACAGCATGGTGCCGCCAAGCACCAGCGCTTTCATGGTTGCTTGAGTGAAGTAGGCAGCAGAAAAAAAGACTGTCGTACATGCAATTAAAATAAAATTCCCTTTTTCGCCAAGCTGAAAATCATCCAGTCTTAACCATTTGTCGCTCGTGTGGCCGCTCCCGAGCATTCCAAGCATTTCAACGCCGCCTTTAAGTCGATCAATAAACATTATGATCGATCCATCGATGGCGAAAGCAGAAAGAACAATAAAGCCCACAGCAGTAGCAACTGAAATTATTAACAAACGGGCATTAAACTTCCCGGCGAATAGCAGATAGATACCTGAGAACAGACCCAACGCAACTGATGTCGTCGGCTTTGCCATGAAGGCTAACCAGCCGCCAGCACCAATCAAGAACCAACCGTTGATACTTGCACGACTGGCGTGTTTATCTGATAAAAGCAACCCTGATGCAGCAATCAGCAATGCTTGCAAGGCCAAACTGTTGTAGCTTGGCGTTGGCAGCCACGAACCCGCGATGACAAGAGATGCCGCAGAAGCTGTGGCAATAGCACCTGAAATTACGATTCGATGAATGTTCTGTAGAGATTGGCAACCAAAAACAGTTTTCAGAAAAATATTGCCTGTTATCAACGACAGACTGAAAGTAATCATTATATTTGCCTGCCTTAATGCGACAATATTCCCGTTGAGCAACTCGAATAGCGGGTGGTAAATAAACCCGAACTGTGTCTCCGATACGCTGTAATTGAATGGATTAGACATCCATACGATATAGAAACTCTCGTCTGTGAAATCAATGCCGTAACGGCAGTACCAAAGCACCCAAGCAAGCGTAAACACTGTAACGATCGCTGAAAAGCCCATAATTACCAGTTCCGGGAGGCCAGTTGTTCGGGATTTGTAAATATTGATTGGTAAACCTGTCATCATATAGTTTTATCAGCAATAATCATGCCAGTTACAATCCTTTCCAGAGTCTGAGAAAAAGACCATTTGTTAAAAATAAACATCAACGCCATTGCTGGAAACCGAAAGGGGCAAGGCCGGTACTTTTTGCTCACAACGGCCAAAAACTTTTCCCCGGTGCACATCAATGCCGGCAATATAGGCAAGGGCTCCACATCGCTTATATTCGTGTTCAACCTTCATCGCTGAGCCAGGGATTGCTGGATAAGTGATGTGGATTCGATGACGTGCCTGGATACTGGTTTTTTCATCAGCGGAGATGACATATTCATCTTCTTTGAGGTAATCA
>Ga0268283_1000224_pt1 | contig 48545 bp, 43 predicted proteins | sample saktaG_13_FD_190140 | JGI IMG/M metagenome (GOLD analysis project Ga0268283, IMG submission 190140) | Saline water microbial communities from Sakinaw Lake, British Columbia, Canada - sak_2013_06_06_36m | ecosystem: Environmental > Aquatic > Non-marine Saline and Alkaline > Saline ...
TCCCGAACTCGGAAGTGAAACCGCTTAGCGTCGATGATAGTGTGGCAGTTTGCCATGCGAAAGTAGAGAATTGCCAAGCTCTTAATTTTACGAAAGGCCCAAAGTCTCATGATTTTGGGCTTTTTTTTAACTTGAATATAAGGTTTAAAAAGGCACTATCCCTAAAGTATGCCTAAAATCAACAGTAATTTAAAAATTATCTAACTTAATACTCCGTATAAATGAAACCATCGATAGAACAAAAACTACAAAATCTGTGCGAACGCTATGACGAAATCTCAGCGTTATTGTCCGAACCCGATACACAATCGAATCAAAACAAATTTCGTACTTTAAGCCAAGAATACGCTCAAATCAGCCCATTAGTAGAATGTTACAAACGTTACGAATTACTTGTGGAAGCACTGAACGCAGCGAAGGAAATGGCAAATGACAGTGATCCTGAAATACGTGAATTAGCAAAAGATGAGATTTCTGACGCACAAGATAAAATCGAATCTTTGGAAAATGAATTGCAGGTTCTTCTTTTGCCAAAAGATCCAAACGATAATCGTAATATCTTTTTGGAAGTTCGTGCCGGAACAGGGGGCGATGAAGCCGCGATTTTCTCCGGTGATTTAGCGCGAATGTATCAACGTTTTGCCGAGCGAAAAGGCTGGCAAACTGAAATCATCAATGAAAATCAAGGTGAACATGGCGGTTATAAAGAAGTCATTTTGCGTGTTTCAGGACGTGATGTATATTCGAAATTGAAATTTGAATCTGGTACACACCGCGTGCAACGTGTGCCAGACACGGAATCACAAGGTCGTATTCACACCTCCGCTTGTACCGTGGCGATTATGCCAGAAGTGGACGAAATCGACGCGATTGACATCAATCCAGCGGATTTGAAAGTGGATACTTATCGTGCGTCGGGTGCCGGCGGTCAGCATATCAATAAAACTGAGTCCGCGATTCGGATTACACACATTCCCACGGGAACAATTGTCGAATGCCAAGACGAGCGTTCTCAACACAAAAATCGCGCGATTGCGATGGCGTTATTATCGTCGCGCATATTGTCTGCAAAACAAGAAAAACAAGATGCCGAACAATCGTCAATGCGAAAATTACAAGTTGGCAGCGGCGACCGTTCGGAGCGCATTCGCACTTACAATTATCCACAGGGGCGTTTGACGGATCACCGGATTAACCTAACGTTGTATAAACTTGACGACATTATGGAAGGCGGTTTGGAGCAAGTTATTTTGCCATTGATTAGCGAACATCAAGCGGAATTGTTGACGCAATTGGGTGATGAATAAATGATTAGCTACTACATTCTCCGCCGCCTTTTATATGCGTTGCCATTATTGATGGCGGTGAATGTATTAACATTTCTCCTATTTTTTGTAGTGAATAGCCCCGACGATATGGCTCGAATGCAATTGGGACAAAAACACGTCACCGAGCAAGCGATTCAAAATTGGAAACAGCAACACGGTTACGATAAACCCTTGTTGTGGAATACCGATGCGCCCACCAGCGACAAATTCACGCAAACCATTTTTTATTCGAAATCGGTGAGGTTGATGCTGTTTCGATTTGGCATTTCTGACAGTGGGCGCAATATCGGCACGGATATTCAAGAACGCGCCATTCCAAGTTTGGCGTTAGCGTTGCCGACGTTATTGATTGGTTTGGTGGTTAATGTTTGCGCGGCGTTGTTGATGGTGCTATTTCGCCGCCGTACTTTTGAACAAATCGGTATTATTTTGTGTGTGATGTTGATGTCGATTTCGTCGTTGTTTTACATTATCAGCGGGCAATTTTTGGTGGCGAAAGTGTTAAAACTCGTGCCAATTTCAGGTTATGACGACGGGTTTGCAATGATTAAGTTTCTGATTTTACCCGTATTGATTGGTATTTTTACGGGCATTGGTTCAGGCATGCGTTGGTATCAAACCTTATTTTTAGAAGAAGCCGAAAAAGATTATGTTCGCACCGCTCGCGCCAAAGGTTTAACCGAAACACAAACGCTATTTCGTCACGTTTTGCCCAATGCGATGATTCCGATTTTGACCGGCGTGGTGGTCATTTTGCCGCTGTTGTTTATGGGTAGTTTGATTATGGAATCGTTTTTTAGCATTCCAGGATTGGGCAGTTACACGATTGACGCGATTAACAGCCAAGATTTTGCGATTGTTCGCGCGATGGTTTTTTTGGGTTCAGTTTTGTATATTTTGGGGCTGTTACTCACTGATATTTCTTACACGCTCGTCGATCCGCGCGTGCGTTTAACCTAATTTGAAAACAAAATGAACCGATTAAAAGCAAAAATTCGTGATATTCCCGACTTTCCAAAAGCCGGCATTATTTTTAAAGATATTACGCCGTTGGTGAAAGATCCCGCTGCGTTGAAACTCGCCGTGCATCAACTGATTCAGCCGTTTTTAGGCAGCGACATTAACGTGATTGCTGGCATGGAAGCGCGTGGTTTTATTTTTGGCAGTTTAGTAGCGTGGGAAATGGGTTTGCCGTTTGTACCGTTACGAAAACCAGGAAAATTACCGTATGACGTGCAAAGTGTTTCATACGATTTAGAATACGGTTCAGCAACGTTGGAGGCGCACATTGATGCGTTTGAAGCGGGCGATAACGTGTTATTGATTGATGATTTATTAGCGACAGGCGGTACGGCAAAAGCGAGTTGTGAATTGGTCGAAAAGCTGGGTGCTACGGTTAAAGCATTGGCGTTTGTGGTGGAATTAGATTTTTTAAACGGACGTGGAAAATTAGCGGATTATAACGTGCATTCGTTGTTGCATTTTTGAACCTAAAAAAGGCGAGCGTAAAAAAATTTCGACTCGCCTTTTAAATTTTAACGTTTAGATTTCACTGGTTTTAACTGTGCAATTTTAGAATTAGCTTGTTCGTAATTTAGTGCCGCGAAATCAAACTTTTGTGTCACGCTTGCAAACGATTGTGCCGCTGTTTGAAATTGCTTGTAATCATCGCGCCATTTTAAATTTGAACTTTTTTCTTCCGCTATAAAATCGTCGTCTAACGAAGCACTAACTTTGCTGTCATTTTCTAAATTTTTACGCCATTGCAAAAATGATTCACGAGTGAAAACGTATTTATCCATTGCAGCTTCATTGATAAATTTCAACGCGCCTTCCGCGTTTGCGCGGGCATTTAATCCAGACATAAACTGAACTGGCGCACTGATATAATACGCGGGAATGCTGGCATAACTCGCTGGATTCGCCGCCGCATCAAAGGCAGATGCTGGAACGCCTCGCATCGTGTTGGGCCCTGCAAATGGCAATACTAAATACGAACCTTGTGGAACTCCCCAAACCGCTAATGTTTGATCAAAATCTTCATCGTTTTGTTCAAGTCCAACGTGTTTCGCTACGTCAAAAAATCCACCTAATCCCGCTGTTGAATTCAAGGTTAAGCGTCCAAAATCGGAGGCACTTTGCGAAAATTTGGCTTGCAACACATCGTTCAAAACGACATTGAAACTCTTCAAGTTAGTGAAAAAATTAAACACGCCCGTTTGCACAAATTGCGGTGCAATAAATTTATAGCCATTCGACAACGGCGCAGCGACATAAGTGTCAACGCTGTCATTGAAATCGTACATTTGCCGATTAAAATTTTCGTAAGGATCGTTCGAGGTTGTTTGTGCGGCGACATTTGAGGCAAAAATAACGCTACAAATCAAAGTGGTTACTACTTTACTCTTCATTTTTATATCCTGTTATTGTTTCGCGTAGAGATCAATTTTTTCGTTAATTTTCGCAATCAACGCATCAAATCCGTCACGTTGCAAAATCGCCGTATATTCCGAACGCTTCAAGGCTAAATCACTCACACCATTCGCAATGATGTTGATAATTCGCCAACTCGCGCCTTTTTCTTTCAGCATATAATCAAACTTCACGGGCTTATCATCGGGAAAATTCAAATGTGAATGAATGACCACGCCGCCCATTTTCGTTTCTTCTTCCGAATCAATCGCAAAAGCTTCACCGCCAAACTCTTTGAAATTATGCGCGTAAGACGCAATGCTTAATCGACTGAATACGTCGGTTAATTTTTTTTGCTGTTCTTCGGTGAGTTTTTCCCATTCTTTACCAACTACAATTCGCGCAATTTTCGGTAAATCGTGACTGTTAGAAACGGCTACATCTAATTTTTCATAACGTCCCGTATAACCTAATTTTTTACCGTCTTTCATAACGGTAATTAAATCAGTCTGAAATTTATCGATAATCTGCCGCGCTGTCGCGCTTTCTTCTTGGGAAAAAACGGACGTGGCAAACAAACTGCTCAACGAAAAAACCACGACAGCCAATTTTTTTAATCGCATTATCACGTTCTCCGCGAAATTATTTTGTGTGTTCGACGTGTATTGGAATGCCGGCTAACGTTGAAATGGGCGCGACAACAGGGGTTGGCGATGCAACCATGTCACCGTCTGTTCTTACACCACGAATCGAAGTCCAAAGAGCTTTGATTGGGTGTTTTAACATATCTTCCACAGCGGTCGCTTCATAGCCACAATGCGCCATACAGCTTGCACATTTTGGATTATTTACGTTACCATAATTTTCCCACGGCGTGGTGTCTAGCAATTCTTGAAATGTCGCAGCGTAACCTTCGTCAGCCAACAAATAACAAGGTTTTTGCCATCCGAAAACGTTGCGAGTTGGATTTCCCCACGGCGTACAGTTGTAATCTTGATTGCCCGCTAAAAAGTCTAAATACAACGACGAATGGTTTAATTTCCAACCGCGATTTTTGCCTAATTTGAAAATGCCACGAAACAATTCTTTTACATCGTTACTTTTGATGAAAACATCTTGTTTCGGCGCGTGTTCGTAGCTAAAACCAGGCGCAATCGTAATGCCTTCAACGCCTAATTCTGTTGCATAATCTAAAAATTCAGCGACTTCTGGCGGTGTTTCACCTTGGAAAAGCGTGCAATTAACCGTCACGCGAAAACCTTTGCCTAACGCTAATTTAATCGCTTCAACAGCACGATCAAAAACACCTTCTTGGCAAACTGACGCATCGTGACGCGCTTGCATGCCATCCAAATGAATCGAGAATGTTAAATACGGCGACGGCGTGTAATCATCAATGCGTTTTTTCAAAAGTAGCGCGTTAGTACATAAATAAACGAACTTTTTACGCGCAATCAATCCTTCCACAATACGCGGCATATCTTTGTGAATTAACGGCTCACCACCTGGAATTGACACCATCGGCGCACCGCATTCATCCACGGCTTCCATACATTCTTCAAACGTTAAACGTTTATCCAAAATGTCGTCGGAATAATCAATTTTTCCACAACCTGCACATTCTAAATTGCAGCGAAACAACGGTTCAAGCATCAACACGAGCGGGTATTTTTCCGCGCCTTTAAGTTTTTGTTTAATTAAATAACTGCCTACTGCCCATTGTTGACGTAACGGAACGCCCATAAAAATTTCCTTTAAAAATTAAATAATGAATAATGTCGGAAAATAATCTTGTATCAATAAAACAACAATCAATCCGACCTGAAAATCAGTGCGTTATAAAAAATAGTTTTCTTTCATACGCTTACCAGTTTTTTGGCTAGAATACTCTTTTTTCTACTTTGACTCCAGTATTCACTTGATTTATTGAAATAACCTACTGTTTTAATTGCAAATCTATTTTTATGCGGGTCATTTTTGATGATTCGCAACAAAACAACATTACTTTGCAAATCACCAACAAACAGTCTATTATTGCCCATATAAATCAACCCTTTTCATCTCATAAACCTGCGAATTTATACTCAAAAATGACTAACGAAACTCAAGCCGTTTTAGACAATTTAAAATCATTACGCGAATTGTCTGATGACCCATTTCAAGCCTTATTGCTCGCCGGTGTTTCACGAACGTTCGCCTTAACAATTCCTCAATTGCCAACATCTTTGGTGGCGGTCATTGCCAATGCGTATTTGTTGTGCCGCATTGTCGATACGATTGAAGACGAAGTGTCGCTTTCGCCGGAACAAAAACGCTATTTTTGCAGTGAATTTATTCACGTCGTCAAAACGGGCGAGAACTCTGAAATTTTCGCACTCGAACTCGCGCCACTTCTTTCAAATCAAACCATTCCAGCGGAACATCAATTGATTCATGTTTTGCCGCGTGTCATTCAAATTACGCACAGTTTTGAAACGCCACAAGTTGCCGCGCTTTCAGAATGCGTGAACACGATGGCAAAAGGAATGCCGATTTTTCAAGCGCAAAATTTGCACGACGGTTTGGCGACGCTCGCTGAAATGGACAAGTATTGTTATTACGTTGCGGGCTGTGTGGGTGAAATGTTGGCGAAATTATTTTGTCTTTATTCGCCCGAAATCGCTAAAAATGAAACCGAATTGATGAAATTATCTGTGTCATTTGGGCAAGGGTTGCAAATGACGAACATTTTGAAAGATATTTGGGAAGACGCGCAACGGGGCGTGTGTTGGTTGCCACAGGATATTTTTACCGAAACAGGTTTTGACTTGAAAAATTTAACACCTGAAACCAACGATGCCGCGTTTAGCGAAGGTTTGGAACATTTAATCAGCGTCGCCCACGAACATTTGCACAATGCGTTGCGTTATACGTTGCTCATTCCCGCGCATGAAATCGGCATTCGTAAATTTTGTTTGTTAGCGTTGGGAATGGCAGTTTTAACATTGAAAAAAATAAAAAGTAATTTGAAATTCAATCGTTCCGAACAAGCCAAAATTACCCGCAACAGCGTTAAAGCGACGATTATCGCCACCGACTTAACTGTCCGCAGTGATTATTTATTAACCACTCTTTTTAATATGACCAGTCGCGGGCTTGCCTCACCCAATTGGCATTATCAAACTAAGGACGACTGTCATGTTTAAAGAATCTCAAGACCACGCTTCACACTATCCCGCGAGTTCCGCCACGCCCATTCATTCAAAAGCCTATAATTTAGACAACGCCATTCAGCACGCGCAAGATAAATTATTGAGTTTGCAGCACGCTGAGGGTTATTGGATTTTTGAATTAGAAGCTGATTGCACTATGCCCGCCGAATACATCATGATGATGCACTACATCGGCGATATTGACGAAAATTTGCAAGCGAAAATCGCGGTGTATTTGCGTTCGCGTCAATCCGAAAATGGCAGTTATCCGTTATTCACCGGCGGTAAAGGCGAAATTAGTTGCAGCGTTAAAGTGTATTACGCGCTAAAAATGGCGGGCGAGGATATGAACGCGCCACACACTACAAAATTGCGTGAATGGATTTTAAGTCAAGGCGGCGCAGCAAAATCGAACGTATTTACCCGCATTGCGCTGGCAACGTTTCAGCAATTACCGTGGCGCGGTGTGCCGTATATTCCCGTTGAAATTATGCTATTTCCAAAATGGTTTCCGTTCCATTTGGACAAAGTTTCGTATTGGTCGCGCACCGTGATGATTCCGTTGTTTATTATTTGTACGTTGAAAGCGAAAGCGAAAAATCCGAATAACGTCAGCATTCTTGAATTATTTGTAACGCATCCTGACGAAGAGCAACATTATTTTCCCGAACGAACGGTGCTGAATAAAATCTTTTTAGGTTTGGACAAATTGGGGCGAATTACTCGCCCGTTGATTCCTAAAAAAGCACATGAGTTAGCTGTTAAAAAAGCGAAAGATTGGATTATCGAACGCTTGAACGGTGAAGACGGTTTGGGCGCAATTATGCCTGCGATGGTGGGCGCGTATGAATCATTGTTATTATTGGGCTACGATAAAAATCATGAATTAGTGGTCACTGCCCGCAAAGCGATTGATAAATTACTCGTGATTAACGAAAAAGATGCGTATTGCCAACCGTGTTTATCGCCTGTTTGGGATACGGGTTTAACTGCGTTGGCGTTTGAAGAAATCCAAAAAACAGCCATTCAACCTAAAATCAGTGTTAGTTTAAATCGCGCTTACGATTGGTTGAAATCCAAACAATTAACGGACGAACCAGGTGATTGGCGCATTTCTCGCCCGAATGTCAAAGGGGGCGGCGGTTGGGCGTTTCAATTTAATAATCCACATTATCCCGACGTTGACGACACAGCGGTTGTCGCATTTGCAATGGCGGAATCTGAAAATGCGAAATTGCACGACGATTCGATTCATCAAGCGACGCGCTGGATTATCGAAATGCAATCGAAAAATGGCGGTTATGGCGCGTTCGATGTGGATAATACCGCTTACTATTTAAACGAAATCCCCTTTGCGGATCACGGCGCATTATTAGATCCACCAACGTCTGACGTAAGTGGACGTTGTGCAATGTTAATCGCGAAAGTCGCCAAAAATCATCCCGAATATGCTGAATCATTAGAACGTACGATTGCTTATTTACGCACTGAACAAGAAGCTGACGGTTCATGGTTTGGACGTTGGGGAACCAATTATATTTATGGAACGTGGTCGGTTTTATTGGCGTTAGAACAAACAGATTTACCAAAAACTGATCCGATGTTTACGAAAGCCGTCGCATTTTTGAAAAGCGTTCAGCGCATTGATGGCGGTTGGGGCGAAGATAATTTCAGCTATCACGATACGAATTTTAGCGGCAAATATCATTTCAGTACCGCATTCCAAACAGCGTGGGCAGTATTGGCATTATGTGCGGCTGGCGAAGGTAAAAGCCCTGAAGTTAAAGCGGGAATTGATTTTATTTTACGCACGCAACAAGCGGATGGCGTTTGGAATGACAAGTGTTTCACTGCGCCAGGATTTCCAAAAGTGTTCTATTTGAAATATCATGGTTACGATAAATTTTTCCCTTTGTGGGCATTAGCTCGCTATCGTAACGAATTGGATAAAAAGTGATTACTGGAATTATCGTTGCCCTTTCTGAAGAACTTAGCACCTTAAAAACCTTGCCAAATGGCATGTGGGAACGGGGGATGCGGCGAGGTAAATTTATTTTTATTACCGACGAAATCATTTTAATGTATTCGGGCGCAGGTGCAGAAAATGCGCGGAAAGCCGCAGAATTATTGGTTTCAAAAGGCGCAACTCAATTGATGAGCTGGGGTTGTGCAGCGGCGTTAAGTCCTGATTTAAAAATGGGTGATTTAGTTTTAGCCGACAGTTTATTGAATAGCGACGGTTTGGAAACTGCCGTTAATTCAACGTGGCATCAACACGCTAAAACAGTTTTAGGTTCAACAGTTGTGGCGTATAAAGGCGCGTTGTTTAACAGCAATAAACTGGTTTCAACTGCTGAAGAAAAACAAGCGATTTACGAAAAAACGGGCGCGATTGCGTTGGATATGGAAAGTGGCGCGATTGCGGAAGTTGCCCAACATTACGCACTGCCTTTTTTAGCGATTCGCGCCATTGCTGATCCTGCGTCAATGGATTTGCCGCTTGCCATTTCAAAAGCCTTGAATGAAAACGGCGAAATCGAAATCTCCAAAATCATCGCGTCATTGGTTTTTAATCTCAAAGAAATTCCGCATTTGATTCAATTGGGGCAGTATTTTCAACTGGCGAAACGGACACTTTCTACTGTCGCTAAACAATTACCCCAAATCATCGTTTTTTAAATCGTTTCTAATTTTTAACAGTGTGGCGCGTTGCATAACCACACTGTTAATTTAAAAACTGCTTTCCGCCTAAATATCCACGCCGTTCGAGTCCACATCGCGCAACAATGCCAACATTGCATCCACCGACATTTTTCCGCTCAATTCACCGCCTTCCAACAAGCTATTCGCCAAATCACGTTTTTGATGATGCAGCGCAACAATTTTGTCTTCAATCGTATCTTTTGCCACGAGGCGATAAATCGTCACGGGACGTTTTTGTCCCATGCGATGCGCTCGATCCGAAGCCTGATCTTCCACGGCGGGATTCCACCACGGATCCATGTGAATGACATAATCGGCAGCCGTTAAATTCAAACCCGTACCGCCCGCTTTTAAGCTGATTAAAAACAAATCGCCGTCGCCCGCTTGAAACGCATTCATCGCTTTTTTACGTTGTGCAACCGGCGTTGAACCGTCCAAATAATGGTAAGCAATCCCTTTACTGTCGAGTAATTCGCGAATCAATTTTAAATGCCCGACGAATTGGCTGAAAACCAGAGCTTTGTGGCGGCTATCCAGTAATTCATCGACCAATTCTTCAAAGGCTTGTAATTTTGAACTGCTAATGGTGCTTTCGTCCAACACCAAACGCGGATGACAACACGCGCGACGCAGTTTCATAATTTCCGCCAACACTTGTAATTGCTGCCCCGATTGCGCGGTCGCATTTTGCATAACTTGCATCGCGCTCCGACGCAACGCTTCATACATCGCGCGTTCTTCAGGACTTAGTTCAATGTGCAACGTCACTTCTGTGCGAGCGGGTAATTCCGTCAATACGTCATTTTTCAAGCGACGTAAAATGAACGGACGCAACAATTTTTTCAATCGATATTGCGCGTTGTGGTCGTGATTATTTTCAATCGCGTTGGCGTAACGTTCGTTAAATTTTGCAATTGAACCAAGCAAGCCAGGATTGATAAAATTAAACAAATTCCACAATTCACCCAAATGATTTTCAATCGGTGTGCCTGTTGTCACCATTTTAAAATCCGCTTGTAACGCCATCGCCGCTTTGGAGCGTTTCGTGAGATTATTTTTAATCGCTTGCGCTTCGTCAGCAATCAACGTGTGCCATTGCACTTGTTGCATCCGTTCGCCTTCACTTTGCAATAAGCCATAACTGCACACAATCAAATCAAACGGACCCGCATTATCCAACATCGTTTGTCTATCGCCCACGCCAAATTGTTGTGCGTTCAGCGTTGGCGCAAATCGCGCACATTCTTCCAGCCAATTGATACAAACCGAAGTTGGCGCGAGAATCAGCGTCGGCCCTTCTGGCGCACGCGATAAAATCAACGCTAACGACTGCACGGTTTTCCCCAAACCCATGTCATCCGCTAAACACGCGCCCGCGCCCCAATGCGCCAATCGACTCATCCATTGAAACCCTTCCAATTGATAATCGCGCAATTCGCCTTGCAACGTAGACGGTACTTTGGGATTCAAATCGCCCAATGCGTCCAATCGTTTGAGCTGATCTTTCCACGGTTTACTGGCGGTAATCGTCATGCCTTCGGTGATTTCGTCCAAGGCTTGCGCGGCGAGCGCGTGAAATTGAATTTTGTCATTTTTCACTTCGCCCAAACCCGCCAAATCATCAAGCCGATGACGTAATTCTTTGGTCAACGCGATAATTTGACCGTCTTCCAATTGCAAAAAACGTCCCGATGAATTCGCCAACAAGCTCATTAACCGTTGCATATCTAAGACTTGCCCGTCATCGATGGCAATATCGCCTTCGACGCTGAACCAATTTTGTTCATGTCGAACTGAAAAACGAGTTTGCGATAAACCCATTTCGCGGCTGAGTTTGATTTTTTTACCTTTGGGCCATTCCAATATCGCGAATTCCCCTAAATTTTGTAAATTCAACAACGTTTCTAACGCGGTATCAGCATCTTCGAGCGACCATTTCAACGAATTTTCAGGCGGCAAATCGGGGCAATTATCCAATAATTCCACAATATGCTGCTTTTCAATTTCAAAATTGCGCGTCGTTTGTAACGGTTTGCCGTCAATATCTGCCAATACCGTCGTGCCGCCCGTTGCGGGTTTATACAACGGCCCACCGTCAAAAAACGGTTGTACAAATACTTCGATTTGAATACCTTGCCCAATCGGCTGCAAATGCAAATGCAAACGACTGTCCGCGTCAACGGTTTCGGCTTGTGTCGCCATTCCCACCATGTTGGATTGCACCGTTAACATGGCGGCGACTGACGAAATCGAATCCATCACCCGTTGGCGTGCGCTGGCAGGAATCGTTAAACCTTTCTCGCCCAAAATTCCCGCCACTTGACGATGCTGTTCGTTGATGTCGTAAAGCAACACGCCCGTTGCCGTTTTTTGTATCACTATTTGAGAATCGCGGCTAATTTCTGGAATCAGCGACAAATGCAATTTATCGTCTTGCTCTTGAACTAAAAGTTGTGGCGCGGCGGCTTGAATATCAATCGGCGCGTTATATTGCACTTGCGTTGCCCAATAAATGTTCGGATGTCCGACCGCTTCAAATAACGCTTCTTCGGGTAAAACATAGGTTTCGGTGTTGTAATAGTTGTAATAATCTTCGCTTTTGCTTACCCGAATTTTTTTGCAAATTTGTTGATCTTGTTCGGTCAAATAACCAAAACTGCCCAATTCGCTGTGTAATCTCTTCAACGCGACGGCGCGACCTTTTGACCAACTGCCATTTTTACTCATGCGCTGTTCTTTGGGTTCGAGCGAAATTTTCGAGCTATCTATGTCTAATTGCAACGTCCAAATCATGCGTAATTCAGACGGCGCGGCGGCAGCCGTTGGCGAAGTCGTCAATGTGTTCACTTGCGCGAGGGCTTCTAATGCGCGTTCCCACGCGGCAGTGCGCGGAAAAGCGTCAATCAATTTTAAAAATGGAGCTTCATCGTAGTATTTCGCGATTTTGTCGCACGTTTTATGCAGATAACCGAGCCGTTGCAATAGCGTGGAACTCATTGCCGCAAACCAAACGTGATTTAATTCTTGAGCCGCTTGGCAATAATTGGCTAACGGTGCGAGAAAAATAACGTGTTGCGCCGCGCCACTAATTTGGTCGGTTTCGTCCAACCAATGCAGCAGCAAAACTTGCACTAAATTTTCATAAGCGGAATGTTTTTTGGCTAATAGCGTTGAATGCTTAATGTTTTCTTTGCCTTGATAAGCATCAATCGCATTAAATAACATCACGTTTAACGGTGAAAGCACACGGTTTTTGCTGGATAAAATAGTTAAATACTGTTCCAGTAATTGCAAATTCGCTAACGTGCGACTTTGAAATAACATTAAACCGTAGAAAAAATCGTATATTCCACCCAATGTAGCGTGGTGTTTGTTATTTTTTCTGAGAGCTTTTAACGCGGCATTAAAATTATCGAGCGCGTCATCGTAACGATTTTGAAAAACGGCGAGTATCGCGTGAAGTTTTACGCCATCTGCCGAATTATCTTGATACAACCATTCGGCGGCATCTTTATCGTTGCCGCGAAATAATCGCTGTTCAATAACAGTGTGCATCACGTCTAAATCATCGGGTTTATTCATGCCAAACGATTGTTCCAGTAAATGATACAGCCCATTTTTTTTGGCATTCGATTTCGGATTGAACTCGGCAAAATCGTTAATTAGACTGTATTGCAACACCAAAAAACGAATTTTTTCGGGCAATTCCGCAAACCATTCTCGATCAAAATGTTCAAAAAATAGTTGCTGAATAACTTCTGAAAAATGTTGGGGGAATTCTTGATATAACAGCGCGATATTCGCGGCAAAGCCTGTTTCATTACCTTGATAAAGGAACAAGCGCAGCTTTTTAACTTGATGCAGCACTAAAATTTTCGCGGGCAAATACGAATATAAATCTTTGCCCATAATGATTTGTTGCGCGAGTTTCATAAACCACGGTCTGTTTAGCGCAAGTCGCATCAAATTTTCCGTGATGTCGCGATGACAATACCAACCTTCGTGTGCGCCAATAATAAAACCCATTTTTTGAAAACGATCTTGAAAGTCACGATTCACTAATTTAATTGTATCGGTATCAAATCCCGCCGATTTTAACGTACTTTGTAAATTAGATTGTCCAATGGGCGCGTAAATGACTGTTAAAACCAATAAAACATCCTGCTCACGTTCGGGAAGTACGTTAAAAAGCTCTAATAATCGTTGTTGAGTTGTCGTCATTTAGAAGTCGTGTGTGTTGAAAAGTTTAGGGGGATTATCAATCAATCTTTAACTGTTTTTCAGCAATTTCAAGTATTTGATTTAAAACTTGATAGGTTAAGTCATTTGACTGCGGCAAAATGGGCAAACCCGTCACAATCGGAAAGCGAATCGGTTTTTTATCGACACCAAATTTTCGCCCATTCAGTAAATAGGTCGGCGCGGTGGAATGTTTATCCGGAAATAACGCAATAATGCCCAAAATAGCGTCCTGTTTTAAATACTGATGCGTGGCATCGTAAACTGCCATATTCATAAAGTATTTATTGAGTAAATTGGGCAAATGCGTTTGTTGAACGGTGCCAGACGAACTGTTTTTAGCGTCTAAAATCACATAAAGTGCTTTGGTTCGATCGCTACTTTCCAGCTGCAAAACAAAATCCGGACACCAATAATTGTATTCCCAATCCACTTTAAAATGTTTCGTATCGACCAAATCCAAATGCTTCGTCGTTTCTTCGCTGTAAGGATAAATTTTCTTTTCGTAATACAGCGTTAAACGCAAACCGTCACGCTCAAAAATAATTTTCGACGGCATAAAATGAGAATCCGCCGCCCAATCGCTATTTACCGTCATCCAATTCGTATCGTGCAAATAATCAATCAGTTTGAACAAAACGACAAACTCGTATATTTTGGAGACCGAGCGCAATTTGACCAAATAATTTCGACCGTCTAACGTCGGTTCGCCCAATTGATACCAATCGTGTAATTGTTCAAATAAACGCCGATAAATCCGCGACGCTCGCACAAACGGAGTCATCACCGGCGGACGTTCACCTTTATAAATTACACCGATTTTTTTCTCAAAATACCGAATGAATTCATCCAATTGAAACAATTGGCGTTCACAGCGTTGTTGCATATTGGAAGCCGTCAGCCTTTGTAAAACGTTACTCAGGGTTTCAAATTCACTGTCCAGCAGCTCCGTTTGACTGTTTGAAAAACCTGAATTCACTTCCAGCAAAAGCACGGAAATAATTCGACTCATTGCATACAAACCGCCCAACAAAATGGCGTTTTCTTCCACATTGGCTGACGGTTCCAGCGTGGTGACTTCCATTTCACTAATCGAAAAACTACGCCCATTCACCACCACATCGCCTTCCCCTAAAACAGGTTCGAGCGCGTCCAAATTGAAAATAATATCGAATGGATCAATGTCACTGCCTTGCGAGGATTTCCACGCAGATTGGCGAATCGGCACCAATCTTTTGCGTAAATGATGCTGCAATTCCAACCGACAACTGATTAGCGTATTAACAAACGTTTCCACCGTGTTAAGTACGATTTCAGGATCGGTTTTTTCCTGTGCGTTTGATAGGGTTCGTGATAAACAAATACGCAAAATATCGTCTTGTTTTTTCGCCAAATACTGAATCATTTCCTCGACTTGTTGCGCCGTGACTTTTCGGACAACGACTTCAAATCGAAGCTCAATATGTTGTTCGCCAAAATAAACGTTTATCGTCGAATGCCCAAACGATTCCCGAAAAATATAATCCGGTGCTGAACGAAAGATTTTGCCCGCATCGCTTCGGTAATCGACAGTCAAATTGAGTTCGTTATCTTCAATGAATAACGTCGGGGGTTCGTAGCTTTCCACGTTTGCCAATTTAAAATAAACCACCTGATTTTCACGAACAACATAAACCTCATGGTGACTATTCCAAACATGGCGTTCGTCACCAATGAAAAAAGTTATTTTCATGTCGGATTACCAACAGAAAAAGTCATACGAATGCAATTCCGTTTCACCGTACGCCAACATGCGCTCTAAATACGTTGCGGAACCTTTCAGACCATTTTCCTCACACATTTGTTTTAATTCAATCAGCCGTTTGGCGAATTTCTGTCCGCTGCCGCGCACTTGCGGTAAAACGTGCTGCAATATCGCTAAATCCAAGGCTTTAAAATCATCGCAACCAAACGAGCGCATCAACGAACCGGCTTGAGCGCAGTATTGTCGAATCACAATTTCTTTGCGCTGACTAATGCTTAATGAACGTCCTTTTTCCAAACTGGGGTGCGACAGAATTTCACGCACTTTATTGAAAATATCTTTTTCGACATCTTGAAAAGCAGGAATGTTTTTCGCTAATCCAAACAGTTTATTCATTTCAATGGCGGACAAAGGCAACGTAATAATTTTTTCTAACGTCGTTTCATTTTCCTCTAAAAAGTTGTTGCTTGATTCCATCACCAAAACAGGAGCGCGATCGACAACACGCGGACTGAGTGGTTCAGTCGTGCCGTCATAATTGATGGTTGCGAGAAAACGCAACACGGACGGAACGGCTAAGGTATCTTGTCCTAAACGCAAAACGCGCTCACCTGCGCTGTCCGTCATTGCCATAAATGCCGACCAATAATGTTCAATCGGACTTAAATTCGCTTCATCGAGCAACACATACGCCATCGCGCGTTCGTCTTTTTTCGTTTCCAAACTTAACGCTTCAATAAACGCATATAAACCGGTATTCGCGGATTGAAAACGATTCGACAACGGATTGTAAAAACCGATTAAATCTTTTTGCGAAGTCCAGCCACGCGCCACGGAAACTTCTTGCAAACGCGGTTCTAAATGCTGTGATTCCGCAATTAACCGCGCCAACGACGTTTTGCCCACGCCAGGAAGTCCCGCTAAAAAAGTAATGAACGATTGTTGCGTTGAAATGAGCAAATTCGCGACTTGCCACGATTCAAAATCCCGTCCGCGCAACCGCAAATTATGCTTCACCATTTCGACCACTAACCGCTGACGTTCCAACGTATCGGGATGGGTCAGCTGGTTGATTTCCACAAAAACCGCTCTGTCTTTTTCGGCTTTATTCACAAAAAACGAACCATTGATGTGTTCCACAAACGGTTTTAATTCGATTAACTTGGTGCGAAGTTCATCTTCGGTTTTATCGCGTTCAATGGTTAAGCGTTTCGTGGTAGCTTCGATAGACGAATTTTCTTTTTCATAATGTTTATGAATAACTTTCTTTTCTTCGATTTGTTGCGTGATTTCGTTCAGTTCCGACGACAAATTAAAGCGTTCGGTAATCTCGTTCACTTGCTTTTCTTTTTCTGCCAATTCTTGATCAAGATGGCGTAATTTTTTATTCCGTTCCGCAACCGCTTGTTCCAAAATGACTTCTTGATTGGCTTCTTTGCGTTTGCGTTCCACTTCCACACTCAACTCTTTTAGCTCTTTATCTTTTTCTTTGAAACGCTGTTCGACTTGCGACAATTTGTTTTCTTTTTCTTCAATCTCTTTGCTCTTTTCTTTGATGACACTTTTTCTCAAATCGTCCAATAATTGCGGACGTTTGCGTTCCACAAAATCCTTAACTAAATCATCGCCGTTGCTACTTCTTAAAAAGACTTCGATGTTATCGTGAATGTCACTTTGTGACGTATCGACATCGTCTTTCAGTCTGGACAATTGCGACAACCGATTTTTGCTGACTAAGGTACCGAATTTTGCATCACGGCTGGCGAGTTTTTTGAACGTATCCCAATCCGATTTATTCAGCGATTTGGTTCCCATTTCACTCGCTAATTTCGCGCAATACCGCACGATTTCTTCATCTGACGCATAATCGTGGTAGTCATAATCGGAAATAAATTCACGAATGTTGAGGATGAAATGGTAATCCCTATTTTCGATGGAACAGGTTGTCGCATATTTTGCGAAATTATCGGCTTTAATTCTAAAAACCAGCCCGATGCTCATGTTATACGAGCGTAATAACGGCTTTTCATTCAACAGTTCTAACGCAAAACCTAAATCTTCGTCTTCGGATTTCCACGAAAAAGGGCCAAAACAGTCGCCTTCTTTATTACGCATAAAAATATATTGCGTGCTGGGATAAAATCCATTTTCAAAGTAACGGTAGTTTCTATTCGGTAATTCGCCGTCGAAAATTTCTATCAATTCGTTGGGTTTTAAACTTTCCGCTTTGATACCTTGCGTTAAGTATTTGGATGCCGCGTAAGGATCGATATTGGTACTAATGTAATCCGCAAGATTGACTGGAATTCGGAACATTTGCCCATCTTTAAATTTTTCATCAATTAGCTGATAACCCGTTGTGACGAATACTTTGTTTGAATGACAAAAATTGCCTTGATGTAATTCTTCTAATTGCCCGTCAACAATTTCCGCGACGGGTCGAATATCGCCCTGATCTGGATTTAATTTTGACTGTAATTTAAACGCTAAAATCGTGCGCTCTTCTTTTATAAAACTCATTGTTATCCCTCTCTTTTGTAGTAATTTTTATAGTAAATCGGTGGTCGATGGCATCAGCCATTGTTGTTGGTAATCGCAGTAAGTGTATTGTTTTAGTAATTCCAATTTTCCATCCCCCCGTTGTAAATACACATCGGGTAAATTATGACCGTTAAAACGATTGGCTTTAATTAACGTGTACGCGCCCACGTTTTTAAATGTAATTTTATCACCCAATTGTAGCGGTTGCTTAAAGCGATATTCGCCAAACATGTCACCCGCTAAACACGTTCCACCCGCTAAAATCGCCTCGTAACGTCCTTTTGCATCGTGTTCCAAAACTTGCGGCGCACGCTGATATTCAAATACTTCGGGATTATGATTGACGGACGTATCTAAAATTGCCACGGTTTTTTCGGCGCTTTCAAAACAATCTATTACCGTAGCCACTATTGATGCGGCGTTACCAACAATTCCATTGCCCAATTCGATATAAACATCGACTTTCAATTCACGGCGCAATTGAATAACCAAATCAATAAACGGCTGATAATCGGTCATGCTGTGAAATAAATAACCGCCACCTAAATTGAGCCACTGTAATTTTTCTAATTGATGCCCAAAATAGCGACGTAATTTGTCGATGGTTTGCAGCAACGGCGTAAAATCCGTCGCCGAAAAAACAGTGTGAAAATGCAGCCCACTGACTTGTTCCAGCTCCAAACAATTCGATTGCCACAGCGTATCAATATCAATGCCCAATTTCGACGAACGCCGACACGGATCAAATCTTTCGTCAGTTGAAAACGACAATTTAGGATTAACGCGCAAACCCATTTGGGTTTGTGTTTGCACGATGGGCGCGTAATGGGCGTGATGGGTGAGCGAATTAAAATTGATATGCGTGCATAACGTCGTTAATTCATACAATTCTTCCGCGATTAACGCTGGCGTTGTTAGATGCACTTCGCCTTGTCCAGCCAAAACTTCTTGCGCGAGTTGCGCTTCAAATAACGAACTGACCGCAAATCCATCGACAAACGGTTTCGCGATTTCCAACACGCGCGAACACGGCAACGCTTTCATTGCGTAAAGAATTTTGCAGCCAGATTGCTGTCGAATATCCACCAAAGTTGTTAAGTTAGCGAGCAATTGCGCTTCATCGAGAATAAACGCAGGGGTTTTAATAACCATTTTTTCGTCCTAATTTTGAAATAAAAATACGAGTGCGCTGAGGGCTAATCCTGCAAAAAATACATTTACGCCCCAAATTGCAGTAAGTTGTTTGTCACGATTCGACACATAATCTTCCAAAACGACTTGCAACCCGATTGCGGCGTGATAACAAACAACGACAAACCACGTTCCTAACGCTATTTGATTAACGGGCGACGTGAGCCACGCTTTGATTTCAAAAAAATTGGCGTGCAAACAAAGTTGTAAAAATGCGATGAACCAATATGACAACGGAATTAACAAAATCGCCGTCAAACGCTGAATTCCCCAATGTTGCGCGGCTTTCATAACAACACCATCAACGTCAAAAGCGTCAACAATAACGACAACGAAAGTTCGATGAGCGCGAAACGAGTTAACGTTTCACGCGAAAAACTTTGTCCCGCGTCCCAAATCAAATGCCGCACACCGTGACAAAAATGAAACATCAGCGCGTAAATAAAACAGCTTAATATCAATTGCATTAGCAACGTGTGCAACAGGTTTTGCATTTGTAAATAAGCCAGCATGCCACTTTGAATTTGCGCCAACATAAATACCGCGCCAATCAAACCGAACGCTAATAACACGCCTGTGATTCGATGACTAATTGAAATTAACCCCGTCAGCGGCAAACGGTAAATTTGTAAATGGGGGGAGATGGGTCTATCGTGCGACATTACATTTTCCTTTTCAAACCCTTAATCGTGTAATTATAACATGGAAAAAGACGTTAAAATTCTAAAGAAAGACACTGTGTACAATGGTTTCTTTCGCATGAAAAAATACCAATTGCAGCACACACTTTTCGCTGGCGGTTGGAGTGGTGAAATGACACGCGAATTGTTTGTGCGTGGTTTGTGTGTGGCGGTGGTGCTGTACGATGTTCAACGCGACGCAGTGATTTTAATTGAACAATTTCGTGTCGGTGCAATCGATAATCCGATTAACACGCCGTGGCTGATTGAAATTGTGGCGGGAATTATGGAAGACGGAGAATCCGCTGAAGACGTGGCGCGACGCGAATCCTTAGAAGAAGCGGGTTGTGAAATTTTAGAGTTGATTCGCATCCATTCGTTTTATTTATCACCGGGTGGTTCGTCTGAAAAAATTACGTTATTTTGTGGATTGATTAACAGTGAAAATGTGGGTGGTTTACATGGAGTGGCTGACGAACACGAAGATATTTTAGTCCGTGCTGTGCCGTTTGCGGAGGCGTATAAAATGGTGGAACGCAATGAAATTGATTCGGCGATTCCCATTTTGGCGTTGCAATGGTTGGCGTTGCATCGCCATGAACTGTGAATTAAAAAGGGCGAATATCATTCGCCCTTACGACAGCCTTTTTACAAATTGAAATACTTGACAGTATTTGCCAAACTGCGGGCTTCTTCTTCCAGTGATTCAGCCGCAGCGGCGGCTTGTTCAACTAACGCGGCATTTTGCTGGGTTACGTCATCCATTTGACCAATCGCTTGATTTACTTGTTCAATGCCCGTCGTTTGTTCCGTCGATGCGGAACTGATTTCGGACATAATGTGCGTGACTCCACGAATGGCACTGACGATTTCTTCCATTGTTCGACCCGCATTCGCGACTAAACGTGTGCCGTCTTCGACTTTTTCAACCGAATCACCAATCAGGCTTTTTATTTCACCTGCGGCGGCGGCGGCACGTTGTGCCAAACTACGCACTTCCGTCGCGACCACCGCAAATCCGCGTCCTTGTTCACCCGCTCGCGCCGCTTCAACGGCGGCATTTAATGCCAAAATGTTGGTTTGAAAGGCAATGCCATCGATAACTGAAATAATATCGACGATTTTGCGTGACGATTCTTTAATCGCTTCCATCGTGTCTACCACTTGGCTAACAACGGCAACCCCTTTGCTGGCTATATTTGATGCGCCTAACGCCAATTGATTCGCGTGTTCCGCATTGTCACTGTTATGCTTAACCGTGGAGGTTAATTCCTGCATACTTGCTGCTGTTTCTTCCAAACTTGCGGCTTGTTGTTCAGTTCGATTCGATAAATCATTATTTCCGGCAGCAATTTCTTTTGAACTGGTGCTGATGGTTTTCGTCGCATTTTGAATTTGATCAATGACTTCGCGCAATTTTTCGACTGTCATATTCACATCGTCTTGTAATTTGCCAAACATTCCCAAATAATCGCCCGACATTTTTTTAGTCAAATCACCCCGAGAAAGTGCATCTAAAATTCGCCCGATATCATTTAATCCGGCTGAACTGGTTTCAACGAGTTGATTGAGATTTTTTACTAAATCCAAAAAGAAACCAGAACGTCCCGTTTCGTGAATATGCCCCTCAAAATCTCCCTGCGAAGCAAGATGCACCACAGTTGAAATTTCATTTAGCATCTGAACTTCTTCCGTTCTATCGACCCATTCCGCGACATACCCAAGTCGTTCGTTATTTTTATCTAAAACAGGATTCTCTGTGATGTGCAAGTGATGTCCACCGACCACTATTTCAGTGATAAGACAATCCGTTACATTTTTTAATAAAGCGCGATGTTTCGCGGGGTCAACATGAAAGGCATCAACGTTCGACCCGATTATTTTATCGGCATCAAAATGTGGCAATTGTTTTTGAATATCTTGCTCGGCTCTTTTAAACAATGCCTTTGCACTTTCGTTAATATAAATAATTTCAAAATTATTGTCTGCCACTAATACCACCGAATGAACATTATCAAGTGCGCGGTTAATTCGCATCGCTTCGGCGTTAAGACGTTTTGATTTAGCAATATCAAAACTCAAACTGACATCCATTGAAAATAAACCACGATAAAAATCACCAATCAATCCTGCTTTTTTCAAATCAAATTGATTGCCAAATCCTTTTGCCGCAAGGCGATAAAAAATGCCGACGCTATTATTTAAAATAGTGCTTAATTCTCGAATAATACTAATGTTGATTGCGGCACCGATCGTTGCGCTCAAAATAACAGCGGCGAATTCTAAGTATTGCTGTCTTAAAAATAATTCATAACTCACAATGCTGATAGGAATTGAAAATGTCGCTAATGAGAACGCGGTTTTTTTCCAAAGAGAAATATCATTCACTGATTTAATAAAGGCTTTCACACCTGTAGGATTTATCGTTCTGGTTTTATTTTTGATGCCTTCGTATAAGGCTTTAGCTTGTTCTAATTCATCTTTTTTGGGTGGGAAACGCACGGACAAAAAACTCGATAACTTACCTTTGTTATCAAATTCGGGAACGACATTGGCATGAACCCAATAGAAATCACCATTTTTGGAACGATTTTTAATACAGCCAGTCCAAGGAGACATGGCTCTAATTGTTTTCCATAAATTGTCATAAATTACGCCTGGCATATCGGGATGACGAATAATGTTATGGTTCATTCCGATCACTTCGGCACGACTAAAACCACTTATGCTTAAGAATTGATCATTCGCATAAGTAATTTTTCCTTGTATATCTGTGCGTGTGACAAGAATGCTACCCTTTGACATGACGATTTCGTTGTTTGTAACGGGCATATTAAGTTTCATAAATTTCTACTAAAGCGTGCGTGTTAAAGTTAAGAGATTAAAAATTACATTATCAAAACTAACAGCAAAATTTGTGCCGTAATTTCCACTATGTTCAAAAATATCGGCACGCTTGCTTATGTCTTAATTCTATTACGCGCAGTTTTGCATCTCAATAATAAAATTTTCAGAATTACTTTGTTCTTGCGCTCCGTCATTTCGTAACGCTTCAATGCGTTCCAAATACGCATCATCGACATCACCAGTAATATATTCGTGACTAAAACATGAAGTGTCAAAATGCAAAATTTTCGGATTTCCTTTTTGCACAGCGGCAATCAAGTCGTCCAATTCTTGATAAATCAGTTTATCCGCGCCAATCGCCTGACAAACTTCGTCTTCGGTGCGATCATGAGCAATCAATTCATGCGCGGCGGGCATATCAATCCCATAAACATTCGGATAACGAACGGGTGGCGCAGCGGACGCGAAATACACTTTTTTGGCTCCTGCATCGCGTGCCATTTGAATGATTTGCGCCGACGTGGTGCCGCGTACAATCGAATCATCAACCAATAAAACGTTTTTACCGTTAAATTCCAAATCAATCGCGTTGAGTTTTTGGCGCACGGATTTTTCACGCATTTTTTGTCCTGGCATAATAAACGTGCGTCCAATGTAGCGATTTTTGATGAAGCCTTCGCTGAATTTTACGCCCAATTTATTCGCCATTTGTAACGCGGCGGTGCGGCTGGTGTCGGGAATGGGAATGACGACATCAATATCGTGATCCGCCCATTCGCGCTGCACTTTCGCGGCTAATTTCTCGCCCATTCGCAACCGCGCTTTATAAACTGAAATGTTATCGATAATCGAATCGGGACGCGCAAAATAGACATATTCAAAAATGCACGGGCAATGATCGGTATTTTCAGCGCATTGTTGCGTGTGTAAAGTTCCGCATTTTTCAATAAAAATGGCTTCACCCGCCGCAATATCACGAATCACGTCAAACCCTAATACATCTAACGCAACACTTTCCGACGCAATCATAAATTCCGTGCCTTTCTCGGTTTTACGCTCACCAAAAATAACGGGACGAATGCCGTGCGGATCACGAAAGCCTAAAATGCCAAAACCCGTAATCATAATCACTACCGCGTACGCGCCACGACAGCGACGATGCACTCCTTTGACAGCTTCAAAAATATCAGCAACATTGAGTTCCAATTTCCCCAAACTTTGCAATTCATGCGCGAACACGTTGAGCAATACTTCGGAATCGGAATCGGTGTTCAAATGGCGTTGATCTTCAACAAATAACGCTTTTTTGAGTTCTTCGGTATTGGTTAAATTTCCGTTGTGCGCCAACGTTAAACCGAATGGCGAATTAACGTAAAACGGCTGCGCTTCGGCAGAACTGGTGCAACCCGCCGTCGGATAACGCACATGAGCAATGCCCATATTTCCCCGCAATCGCAACATTTGATCATTGGTAAATACGTCACGAGTCAAGCCGTTATCTTTGCGTAAATGCAAACGACCTTTTTCACAAGTAACAATGCCAGCCGCATCTTGTCCACGATGTTGCAGCACCGTGAGTGCGTCATATAAATCTTGATTTACGGCTTGATGGGAGACGATAGCAGCAATACCACACATTATTTTTCACCTGAATTTGAAGAGGAACACACGATAAGTTATAAATTGGTCATTTGAACCGCGACGTGGTCGCGTAACCAAATGGCAATGATTTGAAAAGAAGGTAATAAACTGGAATCGTGCCACCATACTTTCGTTGGTAGCGCAGTGAGTCCAGCGAGTGTCACCATAATTGTAATGATGACCACGCCTTGTAAGGCTCCACAGAGCAAACCACCGAGGCGTTCCATGATTGGCGTGTGTTTGTACGTTTGTTTAAATCGAGTTGTCAGCCACTGTTTTAATACACCGCCAAATAATACCGTTATCACTAATAAACCGATAAACGTGATGGCTAATCGTTTATGTGGTGCAAAAATGAACGGTTGCAACACAGGCGACACGCTCACACAAAAATGCAAACTCGTCCAAAATCCAACCACCCAACACAATAACGAAACCACCTCACGACTAAATCCGCGTAGCGTGCCGATGATAATCATCATGCCGCACAACCCGACAATGCTGAAATCAATCCAAATAAACGGTTTGATTGCGCTGGGAAACACGGCTTTATTCAGAAATTAAAATGGTTTTTAGGTTTTGCTCTTCCATTCTACGTTTCATTTCTGCGGCACGCTTACCGTCTAATTCGGGACCGACGCGCAAACGATAAAATGTCCCTTTTTCTGATTGAGACGTTTCGAGTAATGCCGGTAAACCTTGCGCTTTCAAACCTTCCAATAGACCTTCCGCTTTGGTTTTATTGCTGAAACTGCCAACTTGAATGTACCAACGTGAAGATTTTTTTGTTTCATCAGATGACGCAACCGGTTTTGCTCCATCCAATAATTTTGCCGCTCGCATTTGTTTTAAAAGTTCGTCTTCGGGTTGAGCTTTTTTAGCGTCTTCTTTGGGATGTAACTTCGGCTTCATCGGTGGCTCATCGTCCACTTCGTCCGCATTCACACCGTAATTGGTCGTTTCAGAATAAGCGGGCTTTTCAACACGGGGTTTTACAACGGGTGGTTTTATGACTGGCTTGGGCTGCAACTTTGGCGCGGGCGTTTCGTCCATTTCATCAGGGCGTAGAGAATTCGGTGTGTTTGAGGCGGGAATAACTTCAGCCTGCGGTTGTGGAATTGCTAGCACTTGTTCAGAATTTGCCGGTAATTTAACCGCTGGCTCATCGACAAATTGATCTTCGGCTGGCAACGTCAAGCTGCTTACCGCTTGCCCTTCTTCTTGAATTGGGTCATCAAACAACATCGGGATAAAAACCGCCGATAATATCGTGACCACTAATGCCCCAATTAAACGTTGTTTTAATTCATGATCGAAATTCATTTTTTATTCACCTATTTTTAAATTCACACAGCATTCTGATACTAAAAAAAATGACCCAAATACTAAAATTAAATCACCCGCTTGCGCGTGTTTTTTTGCAGCTGCAAAGGCTTGGGCAAAACCCGAAAATCCCAAATTGACCGCTGAAATTTCACACTGCTCAAACAGTTCGCGCAGGGTGGATTCCGTTACGGCTCGGGCATTTTGTGGCAATGGCGCGAAAAACCAATCGGTGACGACAGGTTTCATCAAGGTCAATACACCAGCAATATCTTTGTCTTTCATAATCGAAAAAATGGCATGAATGCGCCGATTTGAAAAATGTTCATTCACATAATCGACCAACGTTTGCACCGCTTGGGGATTGTGTCCTACATCCAAAAGTATTGGAATTTCACCGTCAATCAATTGAAATCGTCCCGCCAATTTTACATTTTTCAAACCCATTTTTAACGACGTTTCGCTGACAGGCAAACGATTTGCCAAACACTGCGTCGCCAAAATTGCCGCTGACGCATTGCGATATTGATGATTGCCTTTCAATGCAGGTGGCGGTAAATCTGAAATCGTTTGCGCTAACCCTTGCCATGTCCACGTTTCGCCGTGTTTTGTGTAAAAAAAAGTGTCACCCAATCGAAGCAACAACGTGTTTTGATCGACGGCGTGTTTTATCAATGACGTAGGCGGTTTTAAATCGCTGATAATGGCGGGCGTATTGGGACGGAAAATACCTGCTTTTTCCAGACCAATTTCCTCGCGCGTTTGCCCCAGCCATTCAACGTGATCAATCGCAATGCTGGTGACAATCGCCAACTCAGCATCGACGATATTCACTGCGTCCAAACGCCCACCCAAACCCACTTCTAAAATTTGTACCGCTACATTCGCTTGCGAAAAAATCAGCAATGCCGCCAATGTACTAAATTCAAAATAACTCAATGACACATCGCCACGCGCTAAATCAATTTGTTCAAATGCAGCGCAAATGATGTCGTCGGAAACCGATTTGCCATTGATTTTAATGCGTTCGTTGTAGCGCAAAATATGCGGCGACGTGTACGCCCCAACTTTGTGACCCGCCGCGAAATAAAATTCTTCTAAATACGCGACCGTCGAACCTTTGCCGTTTGTTCCCGCCACCGTAATCGTCAGCAATGAAGTTTTTGTGGGCAATAGCGTTTCAAAAACGCGCTTCACCCGTTCCAAACCCAAATCAATGGCGTGCGGGTGAAAGCCTTCCTGCCACGTCAGCCATTCTGAAAGTGTATTAAATCGGTTCATTTTGGTACGCAATTAACCCGCATCTTCAACTTCATGCGACAATTCGTGATGCACGCTTTCCGCAAAATAAGAGCCACGATTCATCGTCAACATTTCCAAAATACTGGCGATTTTTTCACGAATATCACGACGATGAATAATCATGTCAATCGCGCCGTGTTCCTGTAAAAATTCGCTGCGTTGAAAACCTTCTGGCAATTTTTCGCGCACGGTTTGTTCAATCACGCGCGGCCCCGCAAATCCGATTAACGCATTCGGTTCGGCGACGTTAATATCGCCCAACATGGCTAAACTCGCCGATACACCACCCATTGTCGGGTCGGTCATAAACGAAATATAAGGAATGCCGCGCTCAGATAATTTCGTCAATGCTGCGCTGGTTTTCGCCATTTGAAATAACGAAAACAACGATTCTTGCATTCTCGCGCCACCACTCGCGGTGAAGACGATAAACGGCACGCCCAGTTCCAAACTTTTATTCACGCCACGAACGAACTTTTCGCCCACGACGGAACCCATCGAACCGCCCATAAAATTAAAATCAAACGCCGCAGCAACAATCGCTTGCCCTTGTAATTCACCTTTCATAACGATGAGCGCGTCATTTTCTTTGGTTTGTTTTTGTGCTTGAATCAGGCGATCTTTGTAGCGTTTGCTGTCTTTGAATTTCAACGGATCAACGGATTTCACGTTTTTACCAATCTCTTCGCGTCCTTGTTCATCCAAAAATAAATTCAACCGCATTCGTCCTGAAATTCGCATGTGATAATCACATTTTTGACAAACGCTGCCGTTTTTTTCTAATTCAGAATTGTACAAAATCGCGTTACAGCTGGGGCATTTTGCCCACAAACCTTCGGGAACCGTTGTTTTTTTGCCAGACGATTCCGTTCTAATAATCGACGGACGTAATTTTTCAAACCAACTCATGATTAGTTATCCATTGCCTTCCGCATAGCGGTTAAGAGTTCGATAATGGCTTGTTTTGCTTGCGCGGGACTGTGCAAATTGGCTTCAATTTGACTGATTAACGCGCTGCCAACCACAACACCATCGCCTAAATTCCCGATAATTTTTGCTGTTTCAGCGTCTTTCACGCCAAAACCTACCGCAATCGGTAATTTTGTATTCGCACGAATTTCAGCTAATTTTGCTTCAACTTCAGCCGCGTTTAAATGTCCCGCACCCGTCACGCCTTTTAGCGAAACGTAATACAAATAACCTGCGCCGATGGCATCCATTTTTTGAACACGTCCAGCCGAACTATTTGGCGCGAGTAAAAAAATGGGGTCAACGCCACGCGCTTTCAATAATGCGGTACATTCTTCGGCTTCTTCGGGTGGTAAATCAACCGTTAAAACGCCGTCAACACCAGCGGCTTGAACGGCATCGGCGAATTTTTCATAACCCATGACTTCAACAGGATTCAAATATCCCATGATGACAATCGGCGTGTGTCCGTTGGTTTTGCGGAATTCTTTGGCAATCGCTAACGTGGTACGCAAACTTTGATGGTGTGCCAAAGCGCGTTCACTCGCGCGTTGAATCACAGGACCATCCGCCATTGGGTCAGAAAATGGCACGCCCAATTCAATAATATCAACGCCTGCGCCCACCATTGCGTGCATTAACGGCACGGTAAATTCAGGATTCGGATCGCCAGCGGTGACAAAGGGAATTAACGCTTTGCGGTTTCTTTCTGCTAATTCAGCAAATAATCCAGCTAATCGGCTCATAGTTCAATTCCTTCTCGTTTTGCCATCGTTTGCATATCTTTATCGCCACGACCCGATAAATTCACGATGATAATTTCATCTGATTTCATGGTGGGCGCGAATTTCGTGACGTAAGCCATTGCGTGACTGGATTCTAATGCGGGAATAATTCCTTCCATTCGAGTCAATGCGTAAAAACCGCCGAGGGCTTCATCGTCAGTGATATTTACATATTGAGCGCGTCCCGAATCTTTCAGCCAAGCGTGTTCTGGCCCAACACCGGGATAATCTAAACCGGCAGAAATCGAATGTGTTTCGATAATTTCGCCATCGTCGTCCGACATTAAATAAGTCCGATTTCCGTGCAACACGCCAGGGCGACCTGCACAAAGCGGTGCAGAATGACGACCGGTTTCAATGCCATCGCCAGCGGCTTCCACACCAATCATTTTCACATCAACATCGTCAATGAACGGATAGAAAAGTCCCATCGCATTTGAACCACCACCGACGCAAGCGACTAACGCATTCGGTAATTTACCTGCTTGCGCTAAACATTGTGCTTTGGCTTCGCGTCCTAAAATTGCTTGGAAATCACGCACCATTGCTGGATACGGATGCGGACCAGCGACGGTTCCGATAATGTAAAAGGTGTCGTCGATGTTTGTGACCCAATCGCGCAACGCTTCGTTTAATGCGTCTTTCAAGGTTTTTGAACCCGATTCGACCGCAACCACTTTCGCGCCTAATAATTTCATGCGATAAACATTCAACGATTGACGCGCCACATCAACTGCGCCCATATAAACAACGCATTCCAACCCTAAACGTGCCGCGACCGTTGCGGTTGCTACGCCGTGTTGACCTGCGCCCGTTTCAGCAATAATACGAGTTTTGCCCATGCGTTTGGCGAGCAAGGCTTGACCGACGGTGTTATTGATTTTGTGCGAACCAGTGTGATTTAAATCTTCACGTTTCAAATAAATTTGTGCGCCACCCAGTTCGTTGCTCCAACGTTCCGCATGATAAAGCGGCGACGGACGACCGACGTAATGCTGTAAATCCTTGTCCAATTCCGCGATAAATTCAGCGTCTTCCATGTAATGCTGATAGGCGGCATTTAATTCTTGAATCGCAGGCATTAACGTTTCCGCGACAAAAATGCCGCCATAAACTCCGAAATGTCCCCGATTATCGGGCATATTATATTTTTCTGTCATAGTGTTTCTCGGTCACCTTCTTGAACTTGTTGTGTGAATGCAGTCATTTTAACGATGTCTTTTTTACCTTTTTCTAATTCTACTCCGCTACTGACATCGACCGCGTAGGGATGAGCGATTTGAATCGCTCTTTTTATGTTTTGGACAGTCAAACCCCCTGCCAAAATAATCGGAATAGGACGTTTTGCAGGAATTAACGCCCAATCAAATAATGTTCCCGTTCCGCCTTTTGCGTCAGGATGATAAGCGTCCAAAAGTAACCCTTTTGCGTCGTGATATTCGGCATTTAATGCGTCGAAATCCAAACCAGCTTTCATGCTCACCGCTTTAATATAACGTTTGCCATAAATTCGGCAATCGGCGGCGGGTTCGTCACCGTGAAATTGTAAATAATCGAGCGGCACTTGTGCGAGTACATTCCGAATTTCGTTTTCGTCAGCATTCACAAATAACCCCACCACGCTTGTAAACGGAGGTAAGGCTTGGGTAATTTCGATAGCTTTTTCAATGCTGACGTGGCGCGAACTGTTGGCATAAAAAACTAAACCAATCGCATCAACACCCAAATGCGCCGCATAAACGGCGGAATCTACATCGGTGAAGCCGCAAATTTTAAAGCGTGTTCTCATTGAATTCGTGGGTTAATAAAAAGGAAAATTATGGCGCGTAGCATACCATAAAAATTTTGTGTCACTGCTCAACAGTTGGCGCAGTAACAGGTGTTTTCACAGGTTGCAAATCAGCTTTGTTCAACATTGGCGAAAGCGTCGGTTCTAAAAACTTCAAAATATGCACAGGCAACGAACTGGTGAAATGATAACTGCCTGCGTTTTCACCGGCGACGTAAGCCGTTATGACACCAAAAAATTTATCACCTAAAAAGAAGGTAAATGTGGCAGCACGACTGATAAATTTCGATTCAATCAATTGCCCGCTAGCACTCCATTTTTCTTTACGATGATCGCCGGTTCCTGTTTTGCCACCAACGGTTAGCCACTTGCCATTAGCATCTTTATAAACTCCATTCATTGCGCCCGCCGTACCATTTGCCACCACACCAATCAACGCACTGCGGGCAGCGTGGGCAACTTCGGGCAATAAAACTTGTTGTCCGTTTTCTGGCGTTTTATCCAACACCGTTTCGTACGGTGTGTCTTTTGCATAATGTAAATTTGAAAAACGCACGGACGGTAATTTCACCCCATCATTGCTGATAATTCCCATCAATTCGGCGAGGGCAGCGGGACGATCACCCGACGCGCCAATCGACGTGGCATAAGACGGGGTCAACGATGCAAACGGATAACCAACTCGTTCCCACGCCGCATGAATTTGTTTAAACGCATCGTCTTCCAACAGCGTCAAAATACGGCGTTGTTGAGCGAAATGGTGCGTATTTTTAAACAACCATCGATACACATCTTGGCGTTGTTCGGCACTCGCGGCAATCACTTCGTCGCGCGTCGCAGCGGGATGTTCCGACAAATAACGTACCATCCATAATTCCAACGGATGCACTTTGGTAATATAGCCTTGATCTTGCAAATCGAAATTGTCAGGCGTGTATTTATAAAATAAATTATCGACATTTTCCGTCGCTAAAACAGACGCAGGAATATGTTCTTTCAAATACTCAGTCAAAGCTGCGGAATCACGCTCTGGATAAATGGATTCATAAAGCATCGTTAATCGTGACGGTTTTGGATATACTTTTTGCGTCAATGTTTCCAGATTATCGTCGGTACTTTTGCCTTTATATCGGGCGTAAAAACGACGCAAATACACTAGTCCTTCTTTATCGGCAAAACGTGCGAGATATTCTTGGCGTTTATCGTCTTCGGGATTTTCCAGCCAGCGTGCAATGCCTTCGGGTTTGTACAAATGATGATAGGTTAAGTCACGCATCATCCGAATAAACACTAAATTCACCGAATTTCGCAACGCATCGCGCACCGACAAAATTCGATAATCGTCGCTATCACTAAAATTATTGAAATGATGCACGCCGCCGCCAGTGTAAAAAGACTCACCAGGGCTGGCGGAATACTTACGTTCCAATGCTTGATTCAAAATCTCTTCAAGCGTCATTTTGGAATGCGCTTTCAGCTGGTCAACCGTCCATATTGATAAAAAATCGCGTGGATGAAATTGAATTTTCGCTAATTCTTGCGGCGTTTGCCCTTGATAAGATTGGTAAATTTCAGCAATCAATTCGAGATAATGCACCAACGTTCGCAATTTTGCGGTCGAACCCAAATCAAGCCGAATACCTTCGTTAATATCGAGCGGCTGATCATAATTATCGGTTTGTACGCGCAGCAAATTCCCTTTTTCGCTGCGTTCAAACAGCATCAAACTGTAAACAATCGAACTCAGTTGCGTATTTGCGTTCAACATACGTTCGCCGAATAAACCTGCTGCGCGGGCGTTGTCAGGCTCACTTAATTTCTTCAACGCGGCGGTGACTTGTTGCTGCATATCAAAATCAATCGTACTTTTCACCGTTAAATCTAAACGGTCTAAATCGTAATTGGTTTTAATTCCCAGCGTTTGCGCCAAACGAGCGCGAAGCACGTTTTGGGTTTTTTGTTCGGTAACAAATAAATAATGCGTGCTACTTTTCGGAACGCGATTCACTTTCACCGCTAACGCGGCATCACGCAGCGCGGGTGAAATCACGCCTTGCGTTGCGAGTAAACGCAAATAACTGTCGGTTAAAGTTTGCAGCGCGTCATAACCTGCGCCCAATAAATAGGTTGGGCGGCGTTGCGATAACAAAATACTTAACACTTGTCGATAAGCGATAGCTTGTTCGGGGGTTGGCGTAAGCGTTTGCAGGGCTTCGGCGGCGAGCAATTTGTTCGTTTCTTTGAAATCCGCGCCAAACCACGATACCAAACCATCGCCCAAACCGTGAACTTCACCCGATTTTTCTGATGCCGCCAACGGCATCGTATTCAAATACGCCAACGCAATTTGCCGACGCATTTGGCGCGTATCGATACCCAACAAATAAGCACGAATCGACGCACTCGCCATTTGGCGCACTTTTTCCACAATCGATTCAGTGTAACCGTTGGGCGAATGGCGATATTTTTCCAATTGCGTCGCTAACGTACTTCCGCCTGGAACGTTCACATCTGCGCCCAACTTTTTCGCCATCATTTGCAACACCGCAAAACCTAGCCGCTCCCATTCAACTGCTGGATTGACGTTTTTAAAGGTTTCGTCGAGCAATTCACGGTTTTCGATATACAACAACGTGTGCAAAATAACAGGCGGAATCACATCGAAATTGGAATAGCCGTAAGTCGGATAAACGGCAGCAAATAGCGGTTTGTCTGCGCTATCGACTAAACGTAAACCCGCTTGATTTTTTTCGTGATACAACGGAAATAAACCGTATTCGTCCATCAATTGCGTCATCATGGGTGACGCGGTTGCTTGCGCGGTAATGCCAAAACCCGCTTTTTGTAATCGGTCAATTTGGTCTGAAAGCAGCGTATAACCTAGTCGCTGATCGTAAGGGCCATGATTGGGATAACGAATGGAATTGCTGGCTTTATTTTCGAGTTTGAAACTGAGCTGTTTGCTGATTTCAGATAAATAATGCGCTTGATAACGCGACGATTGCACTTCGTCTTTGACCAATTTAAAGATAACCGCCGTCACCGCTATTGAACCCACGACGGTGTACAACAACAGAAAGCGTGAAAATAAACTGGATTTTTTTTTCATGTGTTAAAACAAAGTGAAAATAACGAAGCGGCTAAAAAAAACCTTATCGAAAAACGAGTTACACATGAAATGGAAAAATATTTTATCAAAATAATGGTTTCAGAATAAAAGTGTGAGGGCGGTTAGTAATGAATACAGCGTTACGCACAATTATAACCATTGAACACACATAATGGTAATGGAATGCGAAACCGTCATTTTTATTTTCATTTTTAAAGCCGAATTTTTCACACGCTTACATTCAAATTTTTCACAATTGCCAACGTCGGTGCTGCTTGATTCATCGTGTAAAAATGCAAGCTCGGTGCGCCGCCGTCCAACAATTGCTGGCATAAACGACTGACAACTTCCAGACCAAATTCTTGTACGGCTTCGCGATTATCGCCAAAACTTTCCAAACTTTTGCGTAACCAACGCGGAATATCGGCACCGCACATTTCAGAAAATCGAAACAGTTGCGAATACTGCGTAATCGGCATAATTCCTGCCGCAATCGGAATCGTGATGCCCGCTTTTTCGCATTGATCCACAAAATGAAAATACGCTTCGGCATTATAAAAATACTGCGTGACGGCGGCATTCGCACCCGCATCCACTTTGCGTTTGAAATTTTTAAAATCATCGTTGAAATTGGCGGCTTGCGGATGCATTTCCGGATACGCAGCAACGTGAATCTCGAAATAATCGCCCGTTTCTTGGCGAATAAAATCAACTAATTCATTCGCGTAACGAAACTCACCCGCTGACATCGTTCCCGACGGTAAATCGCCGCGCAATGCGACAATTTTGGAAATATCGTGTTGTTGATAATCGTGCAAAATCGAGCGGATATTTTCTTTGGTTGAAGCCACACACGACAAATGCGGCGCGGCGGCAACGCCCCGTTTTTGAATATCAAGCACGGTTTCAAATGTTTTATCGCGAGTCGAACCACCCGCGCCAAACGTCACTGAGAAAAATTCAGGATTCAATGGCGCGAGTTGTTGCTGCACGTTTTGCAGATTGACTGCGCCTTCAGGTGTTTTAGGCGGATAAAATTCAAAGCTAAATTGCGTGGTCATAAAAAACTCGTGAAAAGGTGAAAACGAAAAGCGCGACTTTAGCGCATTAAATCTAAATTTCAAACAAAATATCTAACACTTCCGATAACGAGGAAACCGCGTGAATTTCTAAACCAGAAATCGCTTTTTTGGGTGCATTGCCTTTTGGAATCACCGCTTTTTTAAATCCGTGTTTGGCGGCATCATTTAATCGCGCGTGACCATTAGCCACCGGACGGATTTCACCGTTCAAGCCTAATTCCCCAAAGAAAAACGCTTCTTGCGACACAATTTTATTCCGCAAACTCGACACGATGCTGGCGACAATCGCTAAATCTGAACTGGTTTCCGTGACGCGAATGCCACCGACCACGTTGGCGTAAATTTCATCGCTCGCTGTGGCAATTCCGCCGTGTCGCGCTAAAATCGCTAACAACATCGCTAATCTATTTTGATCTAAACCGACGGCTAAACGGCGCGGATTTCCGTATTGGCATTCGGTGACAAGAGCTTGAATTTCCACCAATAACGGGCGCGTGCCTTCCCAAAGTACCGTGACGACGCTGCCCGAAGACGGTTTTTCTGCCCGATTTAAAAACATCGCGGACGGATTTTTCACTTCTTTTAAACCGGTGTTATCCATCGCGAAAAAGCCCAATTCGCCCACGCTGCCAAACCGATTTTTATCTGCGCGTAATACCCGATAACGCGCGTCGTCAGTCGAAGCTAACATCACTTGCGTATCGACAATGTGACTCAACGTCATCGGCCCGGCGAGTGAATGATCTTTGGTGACGTGTCCAACCATGAAAATCGATACGTTATGTTGCTTCGCGTATTGGGTTAAATAACTCGCCGATTCGCGCACTTGCGACACCGAACCCGCTGCCGAATCGGACGTTTGCGTGTGCATCACTTGAATGGAATCAATCACCAAAATTTGCGGATGAATTTCGTCCAATACGTCGCAAATTCGCTGCACCGAGGTTTCCGCCAACATCATAATTTTATCGGCGGGCAATTTTAATCGATTGGCGCGTTCGGCGATTTGTTGCAACGATTCTTCGCCCGAAACGTACAAAACAGAAATATCGCGTGCGGCAATGTTGGCGATGGCTTGCAATAATAATGTACTTTTTCCCGCGCCAGGTGCGCCGCCGATTAACACGACGCTGCCGCGTACAATGCCGCCACCGAGTACGCGGTCGAATTCTGAAATACCGCTCGAAATACGTTCGGCTTCGGATAAATTCACGTCCGACAAAAATTTCACTTCGGAACGATTGCCGGCGTAACCGTGACTGGTGGAACGTTTTTCAGGGGTTGCGCTGGCTAAACGAATTTCTTTAATCGTGTTCCATTCGCCGCAACTGGTGCATTGTCCATTCCAGCGCGGATAATCTGCGCCGCATTGGTCACAAACGAAAGCCGTTTTAGTTTTTTTGCTCATAAAGTAAATGTTTGAATGAAGTGAATGATTGTTCGATGTTATCACTATGTCGCGATTCGCGGGTATGAATGCCAAAACAAATGAACATATAGATTATAATTCTCAGAATTATTTTTCCTTTTTGATTGCCCTTAAATTCATGAATCACACTCGTTTTTCGTCGCGCCTTTCACACTGGTGCGAACAGCAAATTGTTCACTTTCCTTGGTTTATTGTTTTAGCCGCTGTTTTACTTTGTGCAGAAACGAGTTATTACGTTTACGAACATTTAACGGTGAACACGAATACCGCTGAAATGTTGTCGCCCGATTTGCCATTTCAGCAAAATCAAAAAAAAATCGATTTGGCATTTCCCGCCGATGCGTACACGACATTATTTGTGGTCGATGCCAATTCGCCGGAAGAAGCCACGCAAAGTGCGACGAAATTGGTGGATTCACTTCGTACCAAACCAGACCGTTTCGCGTCGGTTTATATTCCGACCGACAATAATTTTTTTCGTCAGCAAGCGTTGCTGTATTTGGACACGCCCGATTTAGAAACCGTTGCGAAACAACTCACCGACGCGCAGCCGTTTATTGGACATTTGGCGCAAAATTATTCGCTGGATGGTTTATTCGACATTATTCAACAAGCATTAAACGAAAAAGAAAATGCGTTGCCGATGGATTTAAATCCGTTATTGCTGGCGGTGGATAACACAATTACCGCGCAACTTGATGGAAAATCACAGTCGCTATCGTGGCAAACTTTGTTAGCGAATAACAAACTCAGCGACGATGCGAAACGGGTTTTAATTGTGGCAAAACCAGTGGTTCATTTTGATGAAATGTTGCCTGTTGAAGCCGCCCAAACCGCCGCGCGTGAAGTTGCCAATCAAATCATGAGCGAAAATCCTACCGTGCGTGTTCGGATTACGGGCGAAAGTGCGTTGGAACATGAAGAACTCGAAAGTGTCAGCAATGGCGCGACGGTCGCAGGGATTGCGTCGTTGATTTTAGTGTTTGCGGTGCAATGGGTGGGTTTTCATTCGTTGCGTTTGCTGGTGATTACTTACATCGTGTTAATTATGGGGCTGATTTTAACGGCGGGTTTTGCGGCGATTACGGTCGGGCATTTAAACGTGATTTCGATTGCGTTTGCCAGTTTGTATATCGGTTTGGGTGTCGATTACGCGGTGCATATTTGTTTGTATTACCGTGAACGTAAAAGTCGCGGCTATTCAAACGCTGAAGCCATTCACCACAGCATGAAAGGTGTGGGTTCGTCGTTATTTTTATGTGCGTTGACGACGGCATTGGGATTTTTAGCGTTTATTCCGACGGATTATGCCGGCGTTTCAGAATTGGGCATTATTTCGGGTGGCGGTATTTTTATCGGGTTGATTATTTCGTTGACGGTTTTACCCGCGTTACTTTGTATTTTGCCCGTGAATAAGCCGAAACCAATTAAATCGGCTTTCGCGCCACAATTTATCGTGACGTTTCCATTTCATTATGCAAAATCGATTCGTGTCGCGTCGATTTTATTGGCGATTGGCTCAGTTGGCGCGTTGACGAATTTAACGTTCGACGCGAATCCGATTAACTTGCGCGACCCGCAAAGTGAATCGGTTTCGACGATTAAAGATTTGTTGAAATCAAAAAATGATTCGCCATTTTCCGTCACAGGTTTGGCGAATAATTTGGATGACGCGAATGCGTTGGCGGCGAAAATGAAAACGCTTTCAGCTGTTCACGAAACGATTACGTTAAGTAGTTTTGTGGCTGAAAATCAAGACGAAAAGTTGGCGATTATCGACGATTTGAATTTGATGCTGGGGAATCAACTCGAAAACTTCAACGTTTCACGGCCTGAAAATCATGAACAACGCGCCGCGTTAATTAAATTTAATGAACAATTGAAAAAAGCGATTGCCGATAAAACGCTGAATGCGCCGCTTGAAACGTTGGAGAAATTACAAAGTCACATTGAGATTTTTCTGCACGCGCATAATGATGAACCTGCGATTTATACGCAACTCGAAAAAAATGTGTTGGGTTTATTGCCTTACACGTTGGAACGTTTGCGAACCAGTTTGACTGCGACGGCATTTGATTTAAACGCGATTCCTGATGAACTTCGTTCGCATTGGGTGAGTCAAACGGGCTTGTACAAAGTGTTAATTACGCCCGCGAAAGACCAAAATATCGAAGCGAATATGAAAGAATTTGTCGAACAAATTAAGAGTGTCGATGACGCGGTTTCGGGTTTGCCGATTGCGAATGAAGCGGGCGGTGGCGCGGTGGTGAAAGCGTTTTTACAAGCGTTCGGTGGCGCGTTTACAGCGATTACGTTATTACTTTTGGTCATTTATCGCAGTTTCAAACATACCGCGTTGGTGATTGCACCGTTGATGTTGGCGGCTTTGTTGACTGGCGCGACGAATGTTTTGCTGGATAATCCGTTCAATTTTGCGAATGTGATTGCGTTGCCGTTATTGTTGGGAATGGGGATTGATAGCAGTATTTTAATTATGCACCGCCTGCATTTCAATTTAAACGAAGACGAAAATTTGTTGCACAGCAGCACGACGCGCGGCATTATTTTTAGTTCGATTACGACGTTGTGCAGTTTTTCGAGTTTGTCTTTTACGCATCATCAAGGTATGGCGAGCATGGGTTTGTTGTTATCGATTGGGCTGTTTTTCACGGTGATTTGTTCACTGATTGTTTTGCCTGCTTGGAGCGGGAAGAGGATTTAATTATGACTAAAAAAGAAAATTTTGCTGCACAGCTTGAAGCATTTGTTGCAGATTTAAAAAATCACATCAGTACACCAGATGAACAGTGGACTGTTAAAGGGTTGCGTCATAGTATCCAAAACGCTGATATTTTCTAATATTTGTTAATAATCTTAATGCGTTGTTTTCAGTGAAAATCCAGTATAAAATGCACTTGCTGGCACTGTTCCTTCTGGCGAAAACCAAGCCCTTTGCCAGCAAACAAAGAGCGGAGCGGTTTTATAGCTTCGCATTGGTAGATACACCCGCTCATAACACTATTATGGGATGCAGTTAACGAAAGTTAAGAAAAAAGTATCGGTTTTATTGATGTTTTTAAGAACGTTTACACCATTTCAGCAGATACTAAAATTATCTCGAAAATTCTTGAAATTCACCTTTTTCCAAAAGTGCTTGAATTTGCTCAGTTGAATGGATACAAAGTGGTTCTTGCAGAACATCAAAATTATTATCCTGACGTTTCCTTTGTCAAAATTGATGATGAGAAGGTTCGATTTGCCGTTGATTTTAAAACAACTTATCGAAATCCTAAAAAAACGCATTTATGTAATGGTTTTACGCTGGGTTCACATGGCGAGTATTTTGAAAATCGAACCAGTACCAAAAATATCCAATTTCCTTACAGCTCTTATTTAGGACATTTCTGTCTTGGTATTATTTACGACAGAGCTGATATAACCTCAATCGACGAGACAAAAATATATAGCGTCGATGAGTTGCAGGTTATAACGTCCGTCGTAAAAAACTTTCAATTTTTTGTGACTGAAAAATGGAAAATTGCCAGTGATAAAAGTGGTAGTGGCAACACGGCTAACATCGGTAGCATCAATAATATCGATGACATTATTAACGGTCGTGGACTATTTTCTCAATTGGGAGAGCTTTGGTTTGATGATTATTGGATGAACTATAAAAAAATCACGATTCAAGATGGCAAAGGCGATACAAAAAAAATTGCAGCTCTGAAAGAATTCGTAGCTTACAGAAATGGTGATGTTTCGTTGATCGTCGAAAAACGGAATGTTATCAAGTCATGAATTCAAAAACGCACGTCCCGCCAATTAAATCACAAGGCATAAAAACAAAACTCGTGCCGTGGATTAAAAGTGTCACACCTGAAAATTTTAAAGGTGATTGGATTGAACCTTTTATGGGAACAGGCGTAGTTGCGTTTAACGTTGCGCCACAAAATGCCATTTTGTGCGACACGAATCCGCATCTAATCAATTTTTACACCGCTATTGCAACAGGTGAGATTACCGCCCCCGTTGTTAAAAATTATCTTATGCACGAAGGTGAAAAATTACAAACGTTAGGGGAGGGGCATTACTATTTTATTCGAGAGCGTTTTAATACTCATCACGAACCTTTGGATTTTTTGTTTCTTAATCGAGCGGGATTCAACGGCATGATTCGCTTTAATCGTAAAGGCGGTTTTAATATCCCGTTTTGTCGGAAGCCACAACGCTTTGCCAAAGCCTACATTACGAAAATTGTTAATCAAGTTGATTTTGTGAGTCGCTTACTCAAAGAAAAACAATTTATGTTTAAATGCCAAAATTTCACTCAAACTATCGCAGAAGCATCTTCAAACGATATTATTTATTGCGACCCGCCTTACATAGATAGACACGCCGATTATTACAATGGTTGGCAAGACGAAAATGAACAAGCGTTGTTCGATAAATTGTCGCTTTTCAGTGGCAAATTTATTTTATCGACATGGCATCACAATGATTACCGACATAATAGTTATGTGGCAGATTTATGGTCACAATACAACATTCTGACACGCGAACATTTTTATCATGTCGGCGCAAAAGAAACTAACAGAAAACCAATGATTGAAGCGTTAGTGACTAATTTTTCAAACAACTAAAAATTCACAATAAACCTAGAAAACTACTATGACATTCAGCATCGAAACCCTTTTGAACCAACACAGCAACGATAAATTTGAGTTGCACGAACAATTTTTAAACAACCAAATGGTGCGCGTTTTAAAAACCATTGGTTACGACCGCCATTACAAAAAAGCGGTCGGACAATATCTTTACGACCAAGAAGGCACGGAATATCTCGATTTATTGAGTGGTTTTGGTGTGTTTGCGATTGGGCGAAATCACCCGACCGTCATCGAAGCGTTAAAAGAAACGCTCACATTGGAATTGCCGAATTTGGTGCAGCTCGATGTGTCGATTTTGAGCGGTTTGCTGGCAAAAGAAATTCTCAAAACCACGCCCGACAATTTAACCAAAATGTTTTTTTGTAATTCAGGAACGGAAGCGGTTGAAGCAGCGATTAAATTTGCCCGTTTCACCACGCAACGCGACAAAATCGTTTTCTGCGACCACGGTTATCACGGTTTGACGATGGGCGCGTTGTCGTTGAACGGCGAAAACATTTTCAAAGAAGGCTTTGGTTCCTTATTGCCAAACTGTGAAGCGATTCCGTTTAACGATTTAGTCGCGTTAGAAAAAGCATTGAGCGGCAAAGACGTGGCGGCGTTTATCGTCGAACCGATTCAGGGCAAAGGCGTAAATATCCCCGACGACAATTATTTGCCTGAAGTTGAACGCCTGTGCAAACAATACGGCACATTATTCGTCGCCGACGAAGTGCAAACGGGTTTGGGACGCACAGGGAAATTTTGGGCAGTTGACCATTGGAATGTGCAGCCTGACATGATTTGCATGGCGAAAGCGTTATCGGGCGGATTTGTTCCCGTCGGCGGCGTAGCGTTGACTACCAAAATCATGGACACCGTTTACAACCGCATGGACAGAGCGGTCGTCCACGGTTCGACCTTTGCGAAAAATAACATGGCGATGGCTGCGGGTTTGGCGACTTTGGAAGTCATGAAAAATGAAAAATTGGTCGAAAATAGCCTAAAAATCGGCACAGAAATTATTAACGATTTGAACGCGATGAGCAGCCGTTACGAGTTTTTAAAAGAAGCTCGCGGCAAGGGAATGATGATTGCGGTTGAATTCCACGCGCCAAAAAGTTTGACGCTCAAAGCGGCGTGGGCAATGTTGGAAGCCGCGAACAAAGGACTTTTCTGCCAAATGGTGACGATTCCGTTGTTCAAAGAACATCTCATTTTGACTCAAGTCGCGGGGCATGGCATGAACGTGGTAAAGTTATTGCCGCCGTTGAATTTAACCCAAAAAGACCACGACAAAATAATTGGCGCGTTTGATAAAACTATCGCCGACACCCACAAAATTGGCGGTTCGATTTGGGATTTAGGCAAAAATTTAGCCAGTCATGCGTTAAAAAATAGAAAAGGATAAGCAATGAAAATCATGAAAATAACTGCCGCGTTGGCTCTTTCAATTTCTGTGTTGCCCACGTTCGCATACGCTGAAACCAAAGGCTTGAATCAAATCGAACATATCGTGGTGATTTATCTTGAAAATCGCAGTTTCGATAGTTTGTTTGGCTTGTTTCCAAACGCGAACGGGTTGGCAAATGCGAAAAATGCGCCGCCTCAAATAGACGAATCGGGGCAGATTTACAAAACCTTGCCTGCTGTCAAAAACGATGACCGTTTTCCAGAGGATTTACCCAACGAACCTTTTGACATTGCGCGTTACGTCGGGTTGGATGCCAAACATCCCGATTTGACGCACCGATTTTTTACGCATCAAATGCAAATTGATGGCGGAAAAAATGATCGATTTGCTCAATTATCTTCGGCGAGTGCGTTGACGATGGGACATTACGATTTATCCGGCACGGCATTGTGGGAATACGCGAAAGAATTCACTTTGGCGGATAACTTTTTTCAAGCGGCGTTTGGCGGTTCATTTTTGAATCATCAATGGTTAATTTGCGCTTGCACGCCTGAATTCAAAGACGCGCCCGAAGAACTCAAAGCATGGCGAAATGACACGCTCACCAATAAACCGTCGAAAGATCCGCTTGTGACAAAGGACGATTATGCAGTGGGAACGATTCAACCGTTTTATCCGCCGTTTGATACGGAATACACCGAAAATCGATTGCCGCCACAATATCAGGCAACGATTGGCGACAGATTATCTGAAAAAGGCGTTTCTTGGGCGTGGTATGCCGGCGGTTGGAACGATGCCGTTGCCGAACGCAAAACCGACGATAATTTTCAATATCATCATCAGCCTTTTGTTTATTATGCTAATTTTGCGCCCAACAGTGCCGCTAGAAATGAGCATTTGAAAGATAGAAGTCAGTTGTTTGTTGATTTAAAAAACGATTTTCCGAAAGTCGTTTTTTTCAAACCATCGGGCAGTAAAAATCAACATCCAGGTTATGCGACGATTCATGATGCGGATGCGGAAGTGAAAGAAATTGTTGAAGCCATTCGCGGCAGCTCGAGCTGGTCTAAAACAGCGATTATTATTACTTACGATGAATTCGGCGGTTTTTGGGATCACGTCGCGCCACCTCAATTGGATCGTTGGGGCGCGGGAACACGCATTCCGGCGATTATCATGTCACCGTTTGCGAAAAAAGGGCATATCGATCACACGCTTTACGATACCACTTCGATTTTGAAATTGATTGAAAACCGGTTTGATTTAAAGCCGCTTTCTACGCGAGATGCTAACGCCAACGGTTTGCAGGATGCGTTTCAATTTTAGTGCGTGTTTTAAAAGTATCAAACTGAGCCAAAAATGTGAACATACACAATTTTGCCAGCATGAAAAAGAAGCGACCTCGACCAGTAAAACGTTATCCAACAGATTTAAACGACAAAAAATGGGCTTGTGTGGTCCATTATTACCACCAGCGTGGGATGGTGGTCGCCCGAGAAGTATCGTGCTGCGAAATTTAATCAACGCGATTTTGTATATCACTCGGGCAGGCTGTGCATGGCGATTATTACCTCACCTATTTCCCAAGTGGCGGACTGTTTATGGTTATTTGGGTCGCTGGAAAAAAGACGGAATTTGGCAGTGGATTCACGATACGTTACGCGCCCGGGTAAGGTAAAAAATGGGAAAGCACAAACATATCCAACAGCAGGTTCTATCGACAGTCAAAGCGTTAAAACAACCGCGTTAGCGGGCATCAAAGGTTATAATACTTACAAACACATTCAAGGTCGTAAACGCCATCTTTTGGTAGATACACTTGGTCTGATTATGGTTCGCGAAGGTGCCAAACTGATTTTTAAAGCCTTTACAGGCAGTTGCAAGAAAATGCGCCGCATTTGGGTCGATGGTGGCTATAGTGGCAACCCTTTGATTGAATGGGTCGCTAAACGTTTCCATATCGTTCTACAAACAATTTTACGCTCGGACGATGTCAACGGATTTCAATTACTTCCACGTCGCTGGGTTGTTGAAAGAACATTCGCTTGGTTATACCGTTATCGCCGTTTGAGTAAAGATTACGAAGTCTTGACCGATTCCAGCGCGGCTTTTATTCACATTGCTATGATTAACTGGATGCTCTGACGGCTGGCTGACTGATTTTGATACTTTTAAAACACGTACTCAGAAGACCAACCACCTCTTGAAGGCTTACTTATTTCCAATTCAGCATCGTCATATTTCACGCCATTTTCAATTGATTCCAATCCATATTCTTCCAATAGCTCCTCCCAATGTTCATACGCAAAAATATCAGCATGAATTTCATCCACAATCGCTCTTTTATCGATAATATCAAAATTTCTACCGGTGCAATTGCAATATCTTTGCAAATACCAATCAACTCCATGACTTGGTAATTGAGCAGCCCTATTAACAACAAGTGCGTTGATTGGTGGAATGAAATGCCCCCATTTTTCCTCTGTTTCAATAAGTGCGCTACCTATTGCCCCCGCAGGATAACCGTATTTAACAACCATTACATGGTGTCCCCAGTCTCTATCTACAATTTCCTTATCTAATTGACCATAAGTTATTGTTCGTCCGTTTTAGCGCACCAAACAATTAAAGGCAACAGTTTGCGAGCAGTGCATTCTGTCCATCTATCGCCAGTTAAGGCATCGGGTAATGGCATTTTTGTTCTCCAATTTTTAACGTTGTAATTAACGAGTAGCGAGCTTCTAGCCTCGCTACTCATCAAAAAAATTACAAAACCTTAAACCTCGTTATAAATCGCCGCACCTTCGTTTAAGAATTTTTGCAACTTTTCGTCCATGCCGAGTTTCAACGCATCTTCGTCCGCAATGCCTTACAACACAAAATCACCAGCAACCAAACTCTTCACTCCGCTAAGTTGAATTGAAAATTCAGGCGTTGTGTCGGCATCCGTGCTGCCGTAGAGGATTTTGCTCGTTGCGTCAAAACGTAGTTGCCCAGCGGCGTTGGTTTTGCTGAATGCAGCACCACCGATAATGGTAAATCGCCGCGCCTTTGTTTAAGAATTCTTGCGACTTTTCGTCCATGCCGATTTTTAATGCTTCTTCGTCAGCAATACCTTTTTCAGCGGCATAATTTCTCACGTCTTGGCTGATTTTCATCGAACAGAAATGTGGGCCACACATCGAACAAAAATGTGCGACTTTTGACGATTGTTTTGGCAAGGTTTCATCGTGGAATTCACGCGCTTTTTCAGGGTCTAAACCGATATTGAATTGGTCTTCCCAACGGAATTCAAAACGTGCTTTTGACGAATTACGCAAAATCCATTCGCGGGTTTCGTGGATATTTTTGCCGGTCGATAAATCCATAATCGTGTCGCCGCCCGCTTTTTGAAAAAACTGCCAATTTTCTCAATGTTCAAGCAATCGAACAAAACCCGCTTGCTCAAAATGATGGTCTGAAGTCAAAGATTGTGAAATTCTTTCTCTTTGCATAATCACGAAACTTGAGCAATCAACCAAACTCCAATTTTTATCTGGGCGTGATTTAAGCAAATCCCATGTTTGCGCGTCTAATTCTGGCGTGATGTGAATAATCTCAAACCATGACGTTACTTTCATTTTCTCAATAATTTTGATTTGCAACGGCTTTGATACATTCAACGGACTGCCTAACAATGCAACTAATTCGGCAATCACATAATTGCTAGTGACTACTACACGTTTTTGACTTTGCCATTTCGTCATCAAATTTTTGGTCTGCAAATGAAACGGCTCGCTCGAAACCAGAAAATTTGCCCAACCAGACGTATCAACAAAAATCTTATTGGTCATTTTTTATCGCTTGTCCAAGATAAAAATCGTGATTACCTGAAACATCAGCAATATCAGAATGAATGCAACCCGCTAACTGTAAAAAATCGTCTGTTTCAGTTTTTGGCTTTTCAAATAATTGCCGCAACAATCCAATCACAAGTTGTTCAGGTTTTTCGTGCTTTTTTAAGGCTTGTTGTTTGATGGGTTCGTAAAGGTCGTCGCTTAATTCTAAAAGTAGTGCTGTCATTATTTTTCTCCGAGTGAAAATGAAAAAACAAAACCGCCCGCTTTTTTGAAAAAGCAGATGGTAATGCTTGAATTGATAAATCGCCAAAATTCAATGTGCTTCTAAATAACGCGCTCGTTGTAATTGCATTAACTTTGCTTGGGTACTTTCTAAAATAAAATCACGCAAGAAAATACTCGCTTTTAATATCTCAACACCAATCAATTCCCCCTTTTCATTCAATTCAGCGGTGATATTTGGACTTAATTCCATGCTTTCAACTTCGTCTTCATCCGTTATCGCTAGGTGAATGACATCTTGTTCTGGAAAATAATTCATCTTAGTTTTATTCATGAGTAAGCCTACCTGTCGTTAATCTAAATTTGATTTGTTGGCGCGTTGTTGCGTGAATCGTTATCGGCGTAATTGTGGTGTCGTTTTCTTCATAAGGAATCATCACTAATTTTTGATTGTGATCACCAATAACAACGAAGCGATAAGATTCAGAATCGACATAACGTTCTTGCGAGTAACGCAAAATATGTTCTATTTTTGCCAAATCAAAACCGCGTAACTCCGCTCGATACTTGAGGTAATCGGTAAAAATACAAACTTTGTCAATCATGTTTTTAAAACCCTGAAAATCGGCATAAATTCTCCAAAAAATTACAAAACAAAACCGCCCGCTTTTTGAAAAACGGGCGGTTTCAGGCGAATTACAAAATAAAATCACCAGCAACTAAACTGCTCACGCCGTTTAGTTGAATTGCAAAACTGGCAGCACCGTCATTATTAACACAGCCATACAAAATGTGGTCAGTCGTATCAAAAAATAATTGTCCCGCTTTGGTAAATACGCCAGAAAATTCTGCGCCCATTTCAGGTTTTGAAAAGGCTTGGTCTTTTGCTTTGCTTGTGTCTGCATCAATTTTTGAAAGATCGATTTTATCTTTTTCACTGCTTGAAAAATCGGTGATAACTTCGATTTTAGAATGCGCTAGCGGCGCATCTTGGATGCTTTTGTACACGAATTTATCTGCACCTTTTCCGCCTGTTAAGGTGTCAAAACCTAAATGACCCGTTAACGTATCGTTACCGCCTAAACCGTTTAACGTGTCATTTTTTGCTGTTCCGACAAGTTTATCGTTTTTCGCTGTGCCGATAATTTGATTATTGCTATCAGTGGGTTGCGTATTCACGATAGCAGTCACTGCAACGGTTGGCGCACTTGCCACGCTTTCAGCCGTGTTTTGCAAATCGGTGTAACTTGCTTTGACGCTTATCGTTTTATTCACATCGGCGGCAGTTAATGTATAGCTAGTTTGATTTGCCCCCGAAATAATTGCGTCACCACTCAACCATTGATAACTAATCGTTCCCAGTCCATCTAAATCCGCCAGTGCGTTTGAAGCCGTCAACGTTTTACCTTGTTGCGCGTCACCCGTGATAACAACTGAACCCGTCGGCAAATCGTTCACATTGACAATGCCTACGCCATCACTGGTCACACTTTCTGCATTGCCTAAACTATCCACATAACTCGCCGTGACACTGATTTTTTTGCCAACATCTGATTGTGTTAAAGCGTAAGTTGTTTGATTTGCACCTGTGACAGCCACGCCTTCACGAAGCCATTGATAACTAACTGTGCCTAAGCCATTGGCATCTGCCAGTGTATTGCTTGCAGTTAAAGTTTTATTTTGGCTTGCTGTACCAAAAATAGTGACGTTGCCTGTTGGAATGTTATTTGCGGATTTTATACTATTTTGATAAATAGCTAATACAGAAAAGTTATTATCATAAGTGAGATACCAACCTGCTTGAATATAATAAGTTCCATCGTAAGTAGCTGAAAAATTCGGTAAAAAGATTCCATTATCGCTTATTGCCTTAAAGCTATTTATAGCGTTGCCATCTATTATAATTGGCAGTGATGTTGCTACAGTGTTTCCTAAATTATCATAAATAGTTAATGAAGGGCGTATCGAACATAAAGTGGCGAAATCATAAATTACCGATAATTTTTTCTTAACATTCTCTAACATAAGTTATTAAACGCTAACTGCGACTGTGAAACAGTCGGGTTTATCTACCAATGCACGCAACAAGATATTACGCGCTCCGACGATGTCTCTGTTG
>Ga0268283_1000226_pt1 | contig 48357 bp, 49 predicted proteins | sample saktaG_13_FD_190140 | JGI IMG/M metagenome (GOLD analysis project Ga0268283, IMG submission 190140) | Saline water microbial communities from Sakinaw Lake, British Columbia, Canada - sak_2013_06_06_36m | ecosystem: Environmental > Aquatic > Non-marine Saline and Alkaline > Saline ...
AGAAACATGGCCGCAAAGCCTATAGCTTGTTTAAGTTTGGACTTATCTTTTTAGCTCATGCCCTCTTGAATCCTTTGTCAATAAACGATCTTGTGAATTGTATTAAAATTTTGTCATGTACTTAGAATAATTCTTGACTATTAATTCAATATGTTGTACCTTTGTTTTTATTTAGTCCAAATAATTATTATTTAAATATACCTCCTATGAAAAAATATCTCCGTTTAATGATCACAGGCCTTATTATCCTTGAACTTGGTTATCATACAGACATATATGCCATCAAGCACATCGTACATGTTGGTAACTATTATTTTAACCCTTCGTCCCTGAATGTAGCGGTTGGCGATACTGTTCGCTGGGTATGGGATAACGGCAGTCACACCACTACATCTGCGGTGATCCCGGGAGGTGCTTCCATTTGGGATGCAAATATCAGTACAACAAACCATTCCTTTGAATATCGTGTTCTGCTGGCTGGCGTTTACAATTACGTTTGCACCCCGCACGCAGCCATGGGGATGGTCGGTTCATTTACTGCTTCTTTAGCCACAGAGGTTGGTGAACAAAAAGACAACAGCATTGTTGTCTACCCAAATCCCTCCAAGGGAGTATTTAAAGTGTCATTTGGAAATACTTTGAATACGGAGAGCGAGATCTCACTGATTGATATCAGCGGAAAAACCATTTCTACCAAATTAACCAATGGTTCGGGTGAAATGACATTCGACCTGTCCGACTTCTCCAGAGGGTATTACTTCCTGAGACTGAAGTCAGATACGGGGACAGCTGTAAGGCGAATTGCAATTGTTGATTAACAATTGAAGGGATCTTATCCTTTCAAGGCTTCGGCTCCGGAAACAATTTCGAGGATGGCGTTGGTAATGGCGTTCTGACGAGCTTTGTTGTAAGAAATATTGAGATCGCGCAGGATGTCCTTTGCATTTTCGGTGGCCTTTTGCATGGCTGTCATGCGGGCTCCCTGTTCGGAGGCAAATGAATCAAGGACTGCTTTGAACAGCTGAATACGCAATGTTTTCGGGATCAGTTCCTGTACGATGGTCTCTTTATCCGGTTCGAAAATGTAATCAGACTCCACCCTGGTTACCGGGACCAGGGCTGTAGCCTGGGCCGGGGCAATGGGGAGGTACTGTTCAACGATCAGACGTTGCACGGCTGCATTTTTGAATTGATTGTAAATCAAATCAATCCTGTCATATTCCTTCCAGGCAAAACTCTTCATCAGCTTTTCAGCATGAACGGAAGCATTGTCAAAGGTAAGCTGGTCAAAAAGTTCATCATGCGATTCAATGACATTGAATTTGCGCTTCCGGAAGTACTCGGTAGCTTTTCGTCCGATGGTGATAAAACTGACATTGTTCTGACTGAACTGCTGACGATAAGTGGTTGCAGTAAGGCTCACGGCCATCTTGATGATGTTGGAGTTAAAGGCGCCGCATAACCCGCGGTTAGAAGCAATGACGACAAGCAGAATCTTTTCAGGATTGCGTTCCTGCGAGAATACATTTTCGTCGGAGTTGTCAATCGTTGCACTCAGATTTTGCAGAATATCCCTCAGTTTGGCAGCATAGGGACGCAATTTTATAATGGCTGTCTGCGCCTTACGCAACTTGGAGGCCGCCACCATTTTCATGGCATTGGTGATCTGCTGGGTTGATTTAACCGATGCAATCCGAATACGTACTTCCTTCAGTCCGGCCATTTCCTTTTCTTATTTCTTATCCTCGTATTTTTTGGACAGCTCTTTTGCAACAGACTCCATGGTTTTAAGATCCTCGTCGAGAAGCTTTCCTGCCTTGAGGTTATTCAGTACCGACTGGTGATTCAACTCCATAAAATGCAGGTATTCAATTTCAAAATTTCCCACATTCCTCACTGCGATATTCCTGAGCAATCCCTTGGTTCCACAGTAAATGATTGCGATCTGTTTCTCAACCGGCATGGGCGAATATTGCGGCTGCTTGAGGATTTCCACGTTGCGGGCTCCCTTATCCAGCACGGCCTTGGTGGCGGCATCGAGATCTGAACCGAATTTGGAGAACGCTTCAAGTTCGCGGTATTCGGCCTGGTCGAGTTTAAGGGTCCCTGCAATCTTTTTCATTGATTTGATCTGGGCATTTCCCCCTACACGTGAAACCGAAATACCCACATTGATGGCAGGACGGATTCCGGCGTTGAATAACCCGGTTTCCAGGAAGATCTGACCGTCGGTTATGGAGATCACGTTGGTAGGAATATAAGCTGACACGTCACCGGCCTGAGTTTCTATGATGGGCAAAGCCGTGAGCGATCCGCCCCCTTTCACCATGTCCTTCAGGTTGGCCGGCAGGTCATTCATCTGACGGGCAATATCATCGGATGAAATAACCCGGGCAGCCCGTTCGAGCAAGCGGGAGTGAAGGTAAAATACGTCGCCGGGATAGGCTTCGCGTCCGGGGGGACGGCGGAGCAGCAGGGAGACTTCGCGGTAAGCAACGGCCTGTTTTGAAAGATCATCATAAATGACCAGAGCCGGACGACCCGTATCCCTGAAAAATTCGCCGATGGCGGCTCCGGCAAAAGGAGCATAATATTGCATGGCGGCCGGGTCAGATGCGGTAGCGGAAACCACGACGGTATAGGCCATGGCGCCTTTTTCTTCAAGGGTCTTCACGATATTGGCCACTGTTGAACCCTTTTGTCCAACCGCTACATAAATGCAAAAGACCGTTTCTCCTCTGGCATGAAATTCTTTCTGGTTGATGATGGTATCGATCGCGATGGCTGTTTTGCCGGTCTGGCGGTCGCCGATGATCAGTTCGCGCTGACCGCGGCCGATCGGGATCATGGCATCGATGGGCTTGATTCCGGTTTGAAGTGGCTGGTTAACCGGTTGGCGGAAGATGACACCGGGAGCCTTGCGTTCCAGGGGCATTTCATACCGCACGCCTTCAATTTTTCCCTTTCCGTCGATGGGTTCCCCCAGGGTATCAATTACGCGACCGAGCAATCCCTCTCCTACTTCGATCGAGGCAATCCGGCGGGTACGTTTTACAATATCTCCCTCTTTGATTTCAAAATAATCACCAAGTAAAACGGCTCCGACATTGTCGGCCTCCAGGTTCAGTACAATGCCCTTCAGCCCGTTTTTCTCAAATTCGATCAGCTCACCGCTTTCGACATTATTCATTCCATAGATGCGGGCAATGCCATCACCTACGGTCAATACGGTACCGACCTCTTCAAGTTCCTTTTCACTCTGGTAACCGGCCAGTTCCCTGCGTAATATCGCGGTAACTTCTGCGGGTTTGATTTCAGCCATAGTCTGTTTTTCTTATTAAAATCCTGTTTTGTACAAATTCACTTTTGCAATTGAATTGCGCATCTCTTCAATTTCCCTGCGGATACTTGCGTCATATTGCTTATCCTGCCAGGAAAGCACGAATCCTCCGATCAGCGATTCGTCAATTTCTTCTTTCAGATCAATATCCGACTTGGTGTAATTTTTCATCAGTTCAAGTACACTTTTCCTTACTTCCGGGTCGGGCAATACCGGTGATTTGAAATGTACCGTCAGGATATTCTTATAATCCTGGTAAAGCTGAATGATCTGATGTGCTATTTCGGGGATAAGCGATTCCCTGTTTTTTCTGACCATGATGAGCATGTAGGCCAGGGTGATCGCATCAACTTCCTTACCGAAAATATCCTGGAGGATTGCTTTCTTTTTTCCTGAGTTTATGATCGGGCTTTGCAAAAACAATCTCAGATCCCGGCTGTTCTCACATGTCTGGGAAATCAGCTTGCTGTCGGCATAGATCTCGTTCACCTTATTCTTCTCAGTGGCCAGCTCAAACAGTGCTGCAGCATAACGCTCCGCTACCAGGGAAATGTTCATTTCAGTTAATTGAATTTAACCTCTTTTAATAATTCCTGAACGTATTCTTCCTGTTTCTTCGGATCGGACAGTTCACGTTTCAAAATGAACTTTGCAAGGGTAAGGGAGCTTTCGGCAATCTGATTCTTCAGCTCCGTCATGGCAGCCATCTTTTCATTCTGAATACTTGCCTTGGCTCCTTCAACAATCCGCGATGCCTCTTCGGTGGCTTTAACGCGTGCCTCTTCGATCAGTCGGTCCCTCACTTTCCTGGCTTCGTTCAGCAGGGCATCACGCTCATTCTTAGCCTCGTGGAGCAACTGTTCGTTGCTGAACTGCAACTGCTTCATCTCTTCCCTGGCTTGATTGGCCGAATTCAGGGCCTCATGGATAGAGGTTTCGCGCTCCTTTAACATCTGGAGGATGGGTTTCCAGGCAAATTTCCCAAGGATAAACACCAGCAGCAAAAACGCCAGCGTCATCCAAAAAAGCAGGCCCAGCCCCGGAGTAATTAATTCCATATCGTTTCTTTTAGTAGATGAATGGATAATGTTCTTTACGGCGTAACCAACCGTTAAACCGTAAAGAACCTGTCGTACCTGTTAGATAAAAAGTATCAGAAGGCAAACGACGATAGCAAAAAATGCCACCCCTTCAACGAGTGCAGCAGCGATGATCATATTCGAACGAATATCACCAATTGCTTCAGGCTGACGGGCAATGGATTCGAGTGCACTTTTGCCGATATTTCCGATACCGATGCCGGCGCCGATCACTGCGATTCCTGCTCCAAGTCCTGCTCCCATTTTTGCAATGGCGGCGAAATCACCGGCCAGTTGCAGTAAAATTGCTAATAAATGCATAATCAGATGTATTAAGGTTACTACTAAAAATTCATTTGTAATTCGTCATCCGTCATTCGTCATTCCTTAATGGTGTTCCGGTTCAATGGTTGCCAGCCCGAAATAGAGAGCCGACAACAGGGTAAACACATAAGCCTGGATAAACGCAACAAGGAGTTCAAGTAAATTCATAAAAAGCATGAAGGCCACGGAAACAATAGAAACGCCAAGTCCGAGGGCAGTGCTGATCGCCCCGAAAATAAAGATCAGGCTCACAAATCCAAGCACGATGATGTGCCCGGCTGTGATGTTGGCGAAGAGTCGGATCATCAGTACAAACGGCTTTGTGATGATCCCGATGATCTCTACAACAGGCATCAGGGGGATAGGAATCTTCAGCCACCAGGGAACCCCCGGGGTGTTGATGATGTCGATCCAATAATGTTTATTTCCATTGATGGTGGTGATGACAAAGGTAAAAACGGCCATGACCAGAGTAACTGCAATATTGCCGGTTACATTGGCCCCTCCCGGGAAAAACGGCAGGAGCCCGAACAGGTTGTTGAAGATGATAAAAAAGAAAACGGTTAGCAGGAAAGGCATGAACTTTTCATACTTCTTTTCGCCGATGGAACTTTTTGCTATGTCGTCACGGATAAAAATGATCAGGGGTTCAAGCAATGACTGCAGTCCGCTGGGAGCTTTATTCCTGTTGCGTTTGTAACTATTGGCAACAGAAACAAAAACCAATATGAGCGTGAAGGTACTGATAAAAATGGCCAGGACTGTTTTGGTGATGGAGAAATCATAAACAGGATGGGTTTCGCTTAATTCGTCCTGTCCCCCCGTCCTGATGATTTTTCCCTTGTGGGGACCCTCCTGTTCAAGCTTGAATCCCTGATAGCTGTGCGATTCGTTATGAAACCTGCTTGAAAAAAATGTATATAACCTGCCGTCGTACAACAGGATGATCGGGAGGGGGATCGTAAGGTGAAGGCTTCCGATTTCAGCCACATGCCATTCATGGTTGTCAACAACGTGCTCCATGATCATCTCTCCGGCATTGAATTTTCCCTCATCTTTTTGACCTTCGGCTTTGGCCGGATGTTCAAAAACACTGTCCTTCGCCGGCACCAGCTGGGTCTTATCCTGAACAGCTGCAAAGGTGTTGCTGATAAACGCGAAGCCCATCAGTAGGCTGATGGCCAAAAAACGAAAAGCGGATGTATGCGATCTGATTGTAGTCATGAAACCAATAACGCTTCTGGTATAAGATGCAAAAATATAAAATAATATTGAATTTGGAAATTCGGCACCTGTAACCTATCAACAATTTCTTCGTCTTAATGCCCTGGTGAATATTAAAATCACTACTTTTGATGTCTTATTAAAACCCCTTCAAATGCACGCGCATCGATTTCGCATCTGGGCTCTGGCCCTGATCATCATGGTTTTCACGGGATTTTCCCATAAAGCGTTTACACAAAAAATCTGGACCCTTGAAGATTGCATCAACTACGCGCTTGAGAACAATCTTGACATTAATAAACAACTCCTTACTGTTGAAACGAACAAGGATGCCTTGTTGCAGAGTGGCCTGAACATGTTGCCAAACCTCAATGCCAATGGGACCAATGTGTGGAATTTCGGTCAGACAATTGACCAGTATACCAATACATTTGCCACTAACACGGTTCGCTCCAACAACTTTTATATTGCAAGCAATGTGACCCTGTTCGGGGGCCTTCAAAAACTCAACACGTTAAAAGAAAACAAAATCAACCTCCTGGCCAGCAAATACGATCTGGATGTGTTGAAAAACAACATTTCTTTGTCCGTGGCCGGATTTTACCTTGATATATTATTTAACCTCGAGCTGCTCGATGTTGCAAATGAGCAGATCAAGATCACTACGGCACAGGTTCAACGGATGCAGAAAATGGTCGATGCGGGATCATCAGCCAAAGGAGACCTGCTGAATATCCAGGCACAGAGAGCGGCCGAGCAACTGAATGTAGTGGACGCAGAAAACCGGCTTTATATTTCTAATCTCTCCCTGCAACAATTGATCGATCTGCCTGTTACCCGCGATTTCCGCATTGAAGAACCCATTTTGAAAGCCGTTCAGGCTCCGAAAGAAAAAATTTCCGCAGAGGTCATTTTTGACCATGCCCTGAAAACCCGGCCTGAAATTAAAAGTGCAGAACTACGTGTTGAAAGTGCAAAAAAAAGGTTAGCCATTGCCCGGGGTTACGTTCAGCCAACGCTCTCCCTGAGTGGTTCTTGGGGGACTGGTTATTCGGGGGTGGCAGAACAAATTGACCCCAATACTCCCCCTGTTGTTACCCTTGATTCGGTTGGATTTACGCAGTACTCCCTTGAACCGGTGCTGGTAGGAAATGTTCATTATGGAACCAGGGTAAAATCCTTTACTGACCAGTTAAGAGATAACAGCAACCAGTCGGTCGGTTTTTATCTCAACATCCCTATTTTTAATGGCTGGCAGGGCCGTACGGCGATCAGCAGTGCAAAAATTCAGAAATCCCAGGCCGAACTTGACCTTGGCATCACCACCCGCGACCTCCGGAAACTCATTGAACAATCCTTTGCCGACGCCGTTTCTTCCCTTCAGAAATACAATGCATCACAGGAAAAGGTAAATGCACAATCGGAGGCCTTCAAGTATGCCCAGACAAAATTTGATGTGGGCGTGATGACCTCTTTCGATTATAACAACAGCAAAAAGGATCTCACCAAAGCAGAGTCTGACTTTCTCCAGGCAAAATATGATTTTATTTTTAAAACGACCATTCTCGACTTTTATATGGGGAACCCCATCAGGATCGATCGTGAATAAACCAAAACACATTATTCCATGACCAATAAGATTTCAAAGAAAAAAATATGGATCATTGTTGCCGTCGTGGCGGTAGTGGCCATCATTGTGATTGCAGCCGTTGTAAAAGGCAAAGGAAGCGAAGACATTAAGGTTGCCACGGAAAAGGTAACGAAGAGAACCATCATCCAGACGGTTTCATCCAATGGCAAGATCCAGCCGGAAAAGGATATCAAGATCAGTCCCTATATTTCAGGGGAGGTCGTGGAATTGTATGTCAAAGAGGGAGACCAGGTTACAAAAGGCTACCTTCTTGCAAAAATCGATCCTGAGATCTACATCTCCCAGTTCGATCAGAGCGAAGCCTCAGTAAACACCCAGAAAGCCAATCTTGCAAATTCCAAAGCCCGGCTGGCACAGGTCAAGGCGCAATATGAGAACGCCCGGCTTACCTACGACCGCCAGGAAAAACTCTACCAGCAGAATGTCATTTCAAAAGCCGAATATGACCAGTCAAAATCGGCATTCCAGGTTTCACAGGCCCAGGTGACCGCCGGAGAAGAGGACATCAAGGCCTCCGAATTCATGGTTAAGAACTCCGAAGCTGCCCTGAAAAGATCAAAAGAGGATCTTACGCGCACGGCAATTTTTGCACCCAACGACGGGACCGTTTCCAAACTGGGAGTCCTGAAAGGGGAACGGGTTACCGGGGCCTCACAGTTCTCCAGCGGAACCGAGATCATGCGTATTGCCAACCTCAATGAGATGGAAGCCCAGGTGCAGGTAAATGAAAATGACATTGTTCGTGTAAGCATGGGCGACACGGCCCTGATCGAAGTAGATGCCTACCTCAACCGGAAATTCAAAGGAGTGGTTACTGAAATAGCAACATCTGCCAACAGTACGGGGGTAAGTGTTGACCAGGTCACCAACTTCAATGTGAAGATCCACATCATCAAGGAGTCCTATAAAGACCTTGTGGATGGAAAACCCGTCAACTTTTCACCTTTCCGCCCAGGAATGTCCTGTACCGTTGAAATTCAGACGGAGAGTGTCAGCAACGCTTTGACACTTCCAATACAGGCAGTGACAACCAGGATTGCCAAAGACAGTCTTGATAAAATCAATCAGAACACCAAAACCAAAAAAGAGGATGGTGACCGTGAAGTGGAAGTGGTGAATACTGCGAAGAAAAGTGATAAAATTCAGGAATGTGTCTTTATCCTTCGTGATGGCATTGCTAAAAAAGCAGATGTAAAAACCGGCATCCAGGATAACACCTATATCCAGATCATCAGTGGTTTGAAGGATGGGGATGAAGTTATCACGGCACCCTATAGTGCAGTATCAAAACTTCTGAAGGATGGCGATAAAGTAAAAAAGGTTGACAAGAAAGATCTGTTTGCCAAGGAGAAAGATAAATAGTGCATGGGCCTGATCCTTTGCATTGAATCGGCCACCGAGGTCTGCTCCGTGGTCCTGGCCAGGGATGAAAAAATTCTGGGAGTACGCGAATCTTCGTCACGGAATGTTCATTCAGCCATGCTGACGTTGTTTATTGAAGAAATTATACAATCTACCGGATTTGAGATCGCTGCCCTCGATGCCATTGCTGTAAGTATGGGACCTGGTTCCTATACCGGGCTGCGCATCGGGGTGGCCACCGCAAAAGGGCTCTGCTACGCCCTCGACAAACCCCTGATTGCCGTTCCCACACTCCAGGCTATGGCCATGGGAATGAATTACCAATTACCAATTACCAATGACCAATCCGGGATTCTTTTCTGTCCTATGATCGATGCCCGCAGGATGGAGGTTTATGCCGCCGTCTATGATCAGAACAACAGGGAGGTTCGGGAAGCAGCCGCAGAGGTCATCGATGCCTTTTCATTCCAGGAACTCCTGGCAGCGCATACCATTGTCTTCGGGGGTGAGGGGGCTGACAAATGCAAGACGGTCATGGGAGAGCATCCGAATGTCATGTTCATCGATGGCTTTAAAACCTCTGCAAAATTCATGGTCGAACTTGCCGGGGAAAAATTCAGACAGAAGCAGTTTAAAAACCTGGCCTATTTCGAACCCTTTTACCTGAAAGACTTTGTGGCGGGAAAACCCAGAGTCAAGGGACTAAACTAAATGATCCGCTTGTGGAAAAGGGTACAAAAACAAACAGGAACTGACAATGAAACATTCATTTAAAAAACGGTTTTGAATACATTATATCAACGGTTTAACACACGGGTCGTCCACGTTGGTCCTGTGCCGCTGGGAGGAGACTATCCCGTGCGGGTGCAATCGATGACCAGCACCAATACACTTGATACTAAAGCGACAGTTGAACAAGCCATCCGGATGATCAATGCCGGGTGTGAATATGTCCGGATCACCGCACCGGGTATAAAAGAGGCTGAGAACCTGCAGGAAATTAAAAAAGAACTCCGCCTCCGCGGATACGAGACCCCCCTGATCGCAGATGTTCATTTTAACCCAAAAATCGCTGAAATAGCCGCAACCATTGTAGAGAAGGTCCGGATCAACCCCGGAAATTACTTACCAAGCCAAAACATTGACGTCACGCGTCACGTGTCACGCGTCACGCCTGATGCGTCACGTGTCACGGAAAATGATCTGCTGGAACTGATATCCGCGCGGCTCTCCCCCCTTTTAAAAATCTGCAAGGATCATGGAACGGCCATCAGGATCGGGGTCAACCATGGATCGCTCTCTGAAAGGATCATGGACCAGCACGGAGATACTCCCGGGGGCATGGTTCAATCGGCCCTTGAATTTGCCCGGGTATGCGAAAGTCATTCATTTCAGAACCTGGTATTTTCCATGAAGGCCAGCAACACCAAGGTGATGATCGCAGCGAACCGGTTATTGGTCGAGCGGATGAAGGAGGAAGGCATGAACTACCCGCTGCACCTCGGGGTGACAGAGGCCGGCGCCGGGGAAGACGGAAGGATTAAATCAGCCATCGGAATAGGTAGTTTGCTGGCCGATGGCATTGGCGACACCATCAGGGTGTCTCTTACCGAAGATCCTGAATTTGAAATTCCGGTTGCATACAACATCCTGCAGGCAGCGGGCGCCCGGATAACCAAAACAGAATTTATCTCCTGCCCCTCCTGCGGACGGACGCAATTTGACATTCAGTCTGCACTGGAAAAGATCCGGGTTAGAACTTCTCACCTGGTGGGACTGAAAATTGCTGTGATGGGTTGTATTGTCAATGGCCCGGGGGAGATGGCCGATGCACATTACGGGTACGTGGGGGCAGGCAAGGGTAAAATAAACCTGTACAAAAAACAGCAACTCGTTAAAAAGAACATCGACGAAACCTTTGCAGTGGAGACCCTGATCGGTCTCATCAGGGAAAATGGCGATTGGGTTGACATCCCGTGACAGGTTGCCTGCTACTTCCCTGTAACAACCCGGATAACCCGAGGAATGATCTCATACGTAAAGGGCGTATGCCCGAGCGATTCCCCGTCGGTTTCAAGAAAAACCTTTCCGGTAGAACGTATCCGGATGTTTTCTCCCTTAAAGGTGGCAACGATGGGAAGATCGACCAGGGTTCCGTCAAACAGTTTCTTTGCATACCTTACCACCATCCATTTTGATGTTTTCTTGATCAGCGTTACATCAAGGAGTCCGTCGTCTGCAATGGCAAAGGGAACCTGCATCATCCCGCCTCCATTGAATTTGCATATGCCCACATTCATTGAAAAAATTTCACCTTTAAAGGCCCTCACCCCATCCACCTCGATCACCGCCTCAATGAATTTATACTGGAACAGGCTTGCAAATACAAAATAGAGGTAGATCAGCGGTCCGCCGATTCCCTTCTCTTTCAGTAAATTCGTTTTCTTGGCAACAAGTGCGTCATAGCCCATCCCCGCAACATTCATGAAGTACCTCACCTGCCTTTCTTCCTGATGATAATAGGTCACCTTTCCGGCATCCTGCAAAAAGGTCTTCTTCTGTCTGAGAATGTGAATGGCCTTCAGGTAATCAAACGGAATATTGAACATCCGGCACCAGTCGTTTCCGGTGCCTACCGGGATCATACCCAGGGTTATATCTGAAACGGGAATTCCCTTCTGATTCATGACTCCATTCAGCACTTCGTTCAGGGTTCCGTCTCCCCCCACAACGCAAATATTTCTCCATCCTGCTTGGATGACCTCTTCAGTGATCTCAATGGCATGGCCTCTCCTGGCGGTGGTCCGGTAGTCAAAATCAATGCCCTCGCGGTTGAGCAACTGAAGAATTTCAGGCCAGTCTTTCGTCCCTTTTTTAATTCCTGCATTGGGATTGACAATCATCAGCCACTTATCGGGATGGGTTGGGTGCATTTCAGCCATATGAGATCGTTTTGGGAAATAATGGATCTTTCTCGCTCCTGGTAAACAGGAAAAAGGAATAGAAAAGAACAAAAAAGGTCACTCCGGTTTGTGATTCGATGGTATCCTCGGTAAGCATCGATAAAACGGCGATGATCAGGAAAACTATCATAAAGAAATCATCTTGCCGCCGCATCATGACCGGTGGATAAAAGATTGCAACCAGGAACCACATCAGCCCGATGATCCCGAAGCCGATGAAAATAGATAAAAACTGGTTATGGGAACGCCACCGCTGATCGGGCGAAAGTTTCGAATGCATCTGTTCATATTGCGCCTTGAAGACCAGGTTCATGTCGCCCGTACCAACCCCGGTGAGCCAGTTTTGGCGGATAATTCCCAATGAGGCCTTCCAGAATTCAAGTCTCTGCATGAGCGTGGAACCAGTTGGATTGCCGGTTTCAATGTAATTGTCGAACCCCCACAGGAATTCATAAATGCGTCCCCTGATGCTGAATTCCTTCAGAAAAACATAGTTCGCCACACCCTTTTCAATGGCATGGATCTCCTCGCTGCTGAGCTTGTCGATGGCATCCCCGTCTTTCCGCCATCCTTTGGATGTCAGGTACCGGACAACCGTATGCGCCACCGGGCCATTTTTCAGGTTGAGGCTGTCGAAGGGTATCTTGCTGCGTTTATTCCATTCACTGCGCAATTCATCCCACTGGATATAGATCCAAAGGTAATTTCCATTTTCAGTCTGGGTTGCATGAATGCTGTTTATATACGGATTCCCCCGGGAGGTGAACTTTTCAAGCTTTTTGAAATCCACCGGATTTACATGGTAATAATCATGGGTGATCGACCTGAGGGTCAGAAAGATCCCCATCGTGGCCGCAAGGGTGAACACCAGCAGCCCGACTTTGAGCCACCGGCTCCCGGCTTTCAGAATGATCAGAGGAATAAGGATCAGGATGGTGATCAGGGTGATTGAAAAACCGGTGAATGACTGGGAAATGACCAGGTAGATAAAAAACCAGATCATCACCAGCAGGAACAATCCCCTCAGCCAGGTGGGGAACATTCTTTTTTTCATGGAAATATACAGAAGCGTAAAAATACCCAACGACAGCAACAGGCTGAAAATGATATGTGAAACATTGCGCGACACATCCCTGATGTCGATGAAATTCTGAGTCTGGATCCTCCAGGTATTGAAAAGCGACCGCACCAGAACAGCCAGGACAAAAAGCAGCATGAACCTGAAAAATGCCTTCCTGTCAAAACCTGCGGATGTCGAAAGAAACAGGGGAAAAAGCAGGAAGGGCAGTTTGGTCCTCAAATCCTTGAGTGCGTAACTAAGATCGGAGGTAAGGAACAGGCCCAGCAAATGAAACAGGAGGATAGAGCTGAAGAGGAGGGCAGGTTTGTTCCTGAAAAATTGTTTGAAACCGTTCACAATCCCTTCAAACATCAGGTAAACTGACAATGGGAGAATACGCAGGGCGACCTGGAGGAGGGATCGTCCGGCCAGGTCAGTCAATAGTTTTCGTACATTGAAACGCTCAACAATCCACCCACCTGTCATCATGAGTTGCCCGATGCTGATCCCAAGCTTCGAAAAAGGCAACGACGCAATGGTCACACTCAGGGAGAAAATAAACCAGTACCGTTCGAATTCTTTCCAGGTTATGGGCATCACAGATTGGTTAGGCAAAGAGTTTGGCACGGCCTTTTTTTAACTTCGTTCTGAAGATGAAAAAGCTGTCGGTTCCTTTAATGTCGATACGCATTATCTCATACGGCTGATGAATCGGCCATGGATTGATCTGGTTTCCGATGCGCAGCGCAAAGTCGAGTCCAAATTGTTTAAAAAGTGAAATCATCTGGCCTTTCAGTTCAGGATCCTTTTTGGGGTAGCCGCCATAAGGGTAGGCCAATACTTTGGAATAAGGAACTCCGTAAAATTCCAGTGTTTGCCTGCAATTATTCAAATCCTCCTCCATGTCGGATATGGCAAGATCGCCATAACTCTTGTGCAGAAATGAGTGTAATGCGATCTCGATGCCATGCTGCAAAGCCAGCTGTTTCAGGTTTTCAGCAGTCATGAGAACATCGGCACCCTGGTCCCAGATGTTCGTTTTCCCTATGAAGGCCACTGGAACAAACACGGTTGCGGTGAAATTATATTTGTTAAGCAGGGGCAGGGCCTGTTCAAGAAAATTCAGGTAGGCATCATCGAAGGTCAGGATGATGGTTTGTTTCGGGAGAGGAGCCCCTTCTTTTATCAGGTTTTTCAGTGCATTGAAATGAATGGTCTGGTAGCCCTTTTCCTTCAGATACATCAACTGATGATCGAACTGATCGGCAGTCACGGTAAGTCCGTCAGGGTGAGCCTGGAGGATTTTGTGATACATCAGTACAGGTAGCCCCTTTTTGCGTGGGATAAGGAAACTAAACTGGATCGTCAGAATGCATGCGATTAGCAAAAGCGTACCGACAATAAGTTCGATCACCGTCATGACTTCTGTTTTAATTCTATGGTTTTTGCGACTTTCAGGGTAGCATATACCGCCGCCAGGAAGGACCACATAAATCCCGGATATCCATCCATAAATCCGCGTTTGAAAAAATAAAACGAAATAAAGCTGGTGGGGAATTTCAGTGCAACCCAGAACCTGGAAAAAGCCTTTCCTCTTTTTTGATATCCTTCGGCAGCCTGTGAGGTGTAGGTGTTGATCTTTTCAAGGTGATGGCTGATATCATGGTAGGAATAGTGAATGATGCGTCCCTTCAGGGTTGCGGTTGAACCTGTCACCTCAATCCCTTCATGTACCGGAACCCTGGTAAATCTGCCCATGGTCCGGTTAAAGAGCCGCAGGTGAACCTCCTTCCCAACGCCGCCATGCCTGAGCAGACGCCCCATAAAATGAAGGCTGAAGGGGATGTAATACCCGGAAGGCATCGAGTCGTTGAACCCGTGGTCAACAGATCCTTTTACCCTGTCACCTGCACTTCCGAACATCCCTGTCAATTCATCCCTGAGTTCTTCTGTTACAACCTCGTCCGCATCAACCGACAGCACCCAGTCGTTCGAGGCCTGATTTGCAGCAAATTGCTTTTGCATTCCATATCCGTCGAATTCACGCTGAAAAACCTTGCAGCCAAAATCCCTGCAGAGTCCGGCGGTACGGTCGGACGACATGGAATCGACGACCACAATTTCATCGGCAACCGGTTTCACCGACTCAAGGCAACGGAGAATATTATGCTCCTCGTTGCGCGCAATGATGATAACCGAAAGCCTGGGCATGCGCTATTTGTTAAGGTTAATTGAAAAATGATCCCAATCCATTCCAACAGTAAATGATTCCCGGAAGAGGCTTAAATCCTGAGCCGAAAGGCTCATGGTATGTATCTCTTCATTGCCTTCCGCAGCGGCGAATAACACATTTCCCTTTGCATCGATCACCCGCGAGTCTCCCGTATGTCCCGTGCCATGCCCGTCATGGCCGACCCGGTTTACACCGGCGACAAAGGCCTGGTTTTCAATGGCCCTGGCCATCAGCAGAGTTTTCCAAACCTGGGCACGCGTTTCAGGCCAGTTGGCCAGGCATACCAGAAGGTCATAGCCATATACTCCATTCTTCCAGGTATTCTTGCTCCATACAGGGAACCGCAGGTCATAACAGATGACCGGTGATATTTTCCATTCCTTCACTTCGATTAAAACCTGATGGTGGCCCGCTGTGAAAATTTTATATTCTTCACTTAACCGGAAGAGGTGACGTTTATCGTATGTTTTGAACTTTCCGTCCGGGTGCATGCATACCAGCCGGTTAAAGCAGCCATCCCCTTCGCGGATGAGCAGTGTGGCCATGATCACGGCATTTTTTTCACAGGCCATTTTCCCGAGAAACTGCATGGATGGCCCCTCCATCGGTTCGGCACAGATGGAAGGATTGATTGAAAAACCAGTATTGAATGTTTCAGGAAGAAGGATCAGGTCGGTAGGTTCAGCAATACGTTCAATCAACTGACTGAAGTGATCCAGGTTCTTCTCCCGTTCCTCCCAGTAAAGGTTTGTTTGAACTATGGTAAGAATGAGATCCTGCATTTTTCCAATCTTAAAAATCAAGGTAAAATTAAAAATATCTGCGTTGTCGTATGTAAAAATTTTAATTTTGCGCACATTATCTAAATAACCAATCCCATGCGAACAATTGATAACTTTAACTTTCAAAATAAAAAAGCGCTGATCCGTGTCGATTTTAACGTACCCCTCGATGGTCAGTATCATATCACCGATACTACGCGCATTGATGCTACGATACCAACCATCACAAAGATCCTGAACAATGGGGGTTCGGTGATCCTGATGTCGCACCTGGGTCGTCCAAAAGGAGGACCCGAGGAAAAATATTCCCTGAAACATGTTCTGCCCTATCTTTCGCAAAAGCTGAACCGGCCGGTTAAATTTGCCGACGATTGCATCGGTCAGTCTGCCACCGATCTTTCCGCCTCCCTAAAACCCGGTGAAGTATTGTTACTCGAAAATCTCCGTTTTTACAAGGAAGAGGAAAAGGGCGATAAGGAATTCGCCAGGAAATTATCGCTGCTGGGAGATCTGTATGTCAACGATGCCTTTGGTACGGCCCACCGCGCTCATGCCTCCACCGCGATCATTGCCGAGTTCTTCCCTGAAACAAAGATGTTCGGCTACGTTATGGCCAACGAGATCATCAACATCAACAAATGCCTGAAAGACGGCAAACGTCCCTTCACCGCCATCCTGGGCGGCGCCAAGGTTTCAACCAAGATCGAGATCATCAACCACCTCATGGATAAGGTCGACAGCCTGATCATTGGCGGCGGAATGATGTTCACCTTTATCAAAGCCCTGGGCGGAGAGATCGGCGCCTCGATGGTGGAGGATGATTATCTTGAAATGGCGAAATCCATCGTTGAGAAGGCCAAGGCAAAGGGAATAAACCTGTACATTCCGGCAGATGCCGTTTTGGCCGATGCCTTTTCAAATGATGCCAACAAAAAGACCAGCAGCGCTTATGATATCCAGGTTCCATGGATGGGCCTCGACATTGGCCCCTCTTCCTGTGCAAAATTCAACCAGGTGATCGAACAATCCGGTACCATTCTCTGGAATGGCCCGATGGGCGTGTTTGAAATGAACAATTATGAAGCGGGAACCAAATTCATTGCCCTGGCCTTGGTGAAAGCCACCGAAAACGGCACCTTTACCCTTGTGGGTGGCGGCGATTCTGTTGCAGCCATCAACAAGTATAACCTGGCCGACAAGGTAAGCTATGTTTCCACAGGCGGAGGCGCCATGCTTGAATACATCGAAGGCAAGCAACTCCCGGGCATCAAAGCCATCATGGAGTAATGCGTATTATCCTCAGCCGGACCGACAGCATTGGGGATGTCGTACTGACGCTCCCTATGGCCGGCGTGCTGAAACAATCATTTCCCGGTTGCACCATCCTCTTCCTGGGCCGTAATTATACCCGGCCGGTGATCGAAGCGTGCGAACATATTGACCAGTTTTACAGCTGGGATGTTATTTCAGGTCTCCGCGATCAGAAAGCCAGGATCAGCTTCTTTTCTGATCTGCATGCCGATGTCATTATCCACGTTTTTCCCGTGAGGGAGATCTGCATGCTTGCAAAACAGGCAGGGATCCCGAAACGCATTGCCACCTCGCGGCGGTTTTTTACCATGTTCTCCTGCAACCGGCTGCTGTATATTCCGCGTAAAAACTCCAGCCTGCACGAATCCCAGCTGAACCTCAGAATGCTGAAAGGAGTGGGAATTAACCGTGAATTTTCCCTTGATGATATCCCCGGGTTATACGGATTAACTGGTGTAAAGGAAGATCAAACCCTTGTCACGCATCACGCGTCACGTGTCACAGATAAATTCACCCTGCTCCTCCATCCCAAATCCAAGGGAAGTGCAAGGGAATGGGGGCTTGATAATTATTCAACGCTGATCGGTCTGCTTCCTCCCGAGAAATTCAACATTCTCATCACCGGTACAAAGGATGAAGGTGCGCAGATGCAGCCCTTTCTGCAGAAACACCAGGGTCGAATTAAGGATATGACAGGGAAACTGACCCTGACACAGCTCATGGCACTGATAAAATCCTCCGGTGCAATGGTGGCAGCCAGCACCGGGCCATTGCACCTGGCAGCAGCCTTAGGGATCAGAGCCATAGGTCTGTATGCCCCCATGCGGCCGATCTTTCCGCAGCGATGGGCTCCCTTAGGGAAAAATGCCACCTTCCTGGTCCTGGATAAAACCTGCAACAAATGCCGGAAAACTTTGGATTGTACCTGTATCCGGGCGATAACGCCCGAAGCAGTGGCAGAAAAACTCCTGGATCTCCTAAAATAAATATTGGTATCAGGTCCCTAGTCAACGATCCCGATCGAATCCCAGGAGGGGAACCTGATCGCTCCGCCAAAGGTCTTCATCAGTTTGGGAAAGACCTCCGATGCAGAGGCATAAAAAAAGGATTCCTTTTTATCCTCATGGGTGATCCATTTTCCTTTGGGATCCACGCTGGTGACAATGAATAACAGGATGCTTACCAGGATGATTCCCTTGACCAGCCCGAGTACCGCGCCGCCAAGGTGGTTAAAGAATCCCATGCCGGCCACCTCAACCAGCCTTTCCATGAGTTTTGCCACCAGTATAACCCCTATCACCACCAATAAAAAGGTGATGCAAAAGGAGAGGATGGGCAACCATTTCCTCGATGGCCGTACATGTTCCACGAGGGTGGCATCAAGGTAGTTTGAAAAATGGACTGCGATATAAATTCCCAGGATCAGCGCGGCGATGCTGGCCAGGCTGATGATGATCCCTTTGCGGTAGCCATCGATCACGAAACCCACGGCAAGGATGATAATGATATAATCAATAAAATTCATGGCGGCTGAATTATCGTTTTAACCTCGAAGTAAGTTCTGTACCGAAAACAAATTCGTTCAGTTCGGGGTTTTGGGTATGCAGGATGGTCTCTTTATCCCCTTTCCACCACAGTTCTCCCTTGTAGATAAAGACCACGCTGTCGCCGATGCCAAGAACTGAATTCATATCATGGGTATTGACAATGGTGGTGATGTTGTACTCCCGGGTGATCTCCTGGATCAGCCGGTCGATCACGCCCGAAGTCTGGGGGTCGAGCCCCGAGTTGGGTTCATCGCAGAAAAGATATTGCGGGTTCATGGCAATGGCCCGGGCAATGGCTACCCGTTTCCGCATGCCGCCGCTGAGTTCGGAGGGCATCAACTTGTTGACATTCTCAAGGTTGACCCGTTTCAGGACGAAATTGACCCGTTCCAGTTTTTCGGCCAGGGGCTGGATGGTGAACATGTTCAGCGGGAACATCACATTCCCTTCTACATTCAGGTAATCAAACAGGGCGCCACCCTGGAACAGCATCCCGATTTCCTTCCGGAGGGTTTTCCGCTGCTGAAAATTCATCGTGGTGAAATTGCGGTTGTCATAGGCAACCATCCCGCTGTCGACTTCAAACAGTCCAACGAGGCACTTCATCAGGACTGTTTTCCCCGATCCGCTCTGCCCGATGATGAGATTCGTCTTCCCCTTTTCAAAAGAGCAGTTAACATCCTTGAGCACATGATTTTCGCCGAAGGTTTTGTTGATATTGCGGGCCTCGATCATGTGAGCAGAAGTTGCGTTAACACTAAGTTGAAAAGGATGATCATCACACTGCTGAAAACAACTGCTTTCGTGCTGGCCTGCCCCACTTCCAGGGCTCCCCCCTGGGTGATGTATCCGAAAAAACCGGAAATCGAGGAGATAAGAAAAGCAAAAAAAACAGTTTTCGTCAATGCATAAAATATCGTGTATCCCAGGAAATCGACCCGGATTCCCTGTACAAAATCATTGGTAGAGACCAGCCCGGTGGCAACCATTGCCAGCCAGCCTCCCAGGATTCCCATCCACATGCTGAAAACGATCAGCACCGGGTTGATCAGCATGGAGGCTACGATTTTGGGAAATATAAGGTAGTTCGCCGAATTCACCCCCATGATCTCCAGTGCGTCGATCTGCTCGGTGACACGCATGGTTCCTATCTCGGAGGCGATCCTCGAGCCAACCTTCCCGGCCAGGATCAGGCTGATCACGGTGGGCGAGAATTCAAGGATGACGCTTTGGCGCACGGTAAAGCCGACCATCGACATGGGAATGAGGGGACTGGTGATGTTGTAAGCCGTTTGGATGGCCACTACCGCTCCCATGAAAGCTGAAATGAAGGCCACGATGCCCAGCGATTCAAGTCCGAGGCTGTTGATTTCGGTCATCAGCTGGTTCCAGAAGATCCTGCGCTTTTGTGGCCGGCTGAAAACCTTCTGCATCAGCATCACATATTCCCCGGTGGTAGAAAATACCTTCAGCATAAAATGTTTTTGCTAAAATACCAAAATTCATTGAATCTACGTTTTATTCCTACTTTTACCCCCGAAAACAAGGATGATGAAGATATCGCGGTTGCGTATGATTTTACTGGCTTTCCCGGTCATCATGATGTTGGTTGCCGGGGGGTGCAGTTCAAAGCGGTATCCGTCTCATTCAGTATCGCATCCCAAAGGGTGTGATTGCCCAAAGTTTAAATAGCCAACAGGAACATCGTGCAGCTCTCCCTCTTTCACACCAGGCCACCCGAAGCAAAGCGGGCTTCCTCCCATTTGGCCGACAAGGTCAGGTCGACGCTCGGCCCTCGTCTTCCCGAAGCAGCCACAGAACATGTTGTGAATCAAATCCAGGAAAACCCGATCAACCTGAAGGTGGTAAATCACCGCACCTCCAAAACCGGCGATTTCCGAGCTGCACATAAAGGGAACCCCGCCCGGATCACCGTTAACGGGACCCTCAATCCCTTCGCCTTCCTGATCACCCTGGTGCATGAACTGGCACACCACCATGTTGAACTTAATCACAGCCGGGTTTTGCAAAAGTTCACCCTGCGCCGTAAATCAAGGCCGCTGCCCCATGGAAAAGAGTGGAAGGAATCATTCCGGAAGCTGATGCAGCCCTACCTCAACAGCGAGGTTTTTCCCCCTGATATCCTTCCTGTGCTGATCCAGTACCTCGAAAATCCCAAGGCATCCTCTTCGGCAGACCATCTGCTGTCAAAAGTGCTGAAAACCCAGGATCCGCCCGACACCACGGTTCGGCTTGAAGAGTTGCCGTTTGATGCTGTATTCACCCTGCATGGACGCAGGATCTTCCGAAAAAAGGAAAAGATGAGAACCCGCTACCGGTGTATCTGCATGAATACCAATCGCATATACCTGGTCAGCGCCGGGGCGCCGGTGACATCTATCTGATATAACGAAATGGTGCACCTTATTAAATCGTAAATCGCAAATCGTAAATCTTTTTGATTATGTTTGTATCAAATTAAATCCCTCTGGCATGGCGAAATCAAAACACAATTATTGCGTGATCATGGCCGGCGGCATCGGAGCCCGGTTCTGGCCCATGAGCCGCACATCCCACCCCAAGCAATTCATCGACATCCTCGGAACGGGGGAAACACTGATCCAGCAAACGTACAACCGGTTCAAGCGGATCTGCCCGAAAGAAAATATCTATATCGTAACCAACGAGATTTATAAGAAGTTGGTTCAGACACAAATTCCAGAAATCAAAAGCCAGCAGATCCTTCTGGAGCCTTCGCGCCGGAACACAGCCCCCTGTGTTGCCTATGCCAACTATTGCATCCTTGAACGCGATCCGGAAGCCCGCATCGTGGTAGCCCCCTCCGATCACATCATTCTGAAAGAAGATATATTCCTCCACAATATTGAAACAGCCCTCCAGGCGGCCGCCGAAAACGACTGGCTGCTTACCCTCGGCATCCGGCCCAGCAGGCCCGATACCGGCTATGGCTACATCCAGTATGTGGATGGGAAAAAACATGTCTATCCCAAGGAAAAACACCTGAAAAAGGTGAAAACATTTACAGAAAAACCCAACCTTGAACTAGCCGAAACCTTTCTTCAATGCGGCGATTTCCTGTGGAATTCAGGAATATTCATCTGGTCGCTGAAAAGCATCATGAAGGCATTCGAAAATCACCTGCCCGATGTGGATGCCCTGTTTAAACAGGGGATCGGGAAATACGGCACCAGGGAAGAGAAAGCATTCATTGCCGGGACCTATACCATCTGCAAAAGCATCTCCCTCGACTATGGTGTGATGGAGGCCGCCAGCAATGTGTATGTACTGGCTGCCGATTTTGGCTGGTCCGACCTTGGAACCTGGGGCTCTCTCTATGAGAACCGTTCAAAAGATGAAAACGGCAATACGGTGGTTGGAAAAAATGTGATGTTGTACGATTCGTCCAACTGCGTAATCAACATGCCCAAAGACAAGGTGGTCGTGCTCGAAGGCCTCAATGATTATATTGTGGTTGAATCGGAAAATGTCCTGCTGGTTTGCCGGAAAACCGATGAACAGCAGATCCGGCAATATGTCAATGATGTGATGCTCGAAAAGGGCGAGAAATATGTTTAAAAAAAAACCCCGGATCACCGGGGTTTTTTATTTAGCAATCGATATTATTTCAGGTGTTTCCCGAGGAATGATTCCATGGCCCGGTAAAAATCAAACCGGTTCTCTTCATTATGAAATCCGTGGCCTTCGTTGTCTTTGACCATATACTCCACGGCAATATTGCGTTTCTTCAGCGCGTCGACAATCTGGTTCGATTCCGCTATATTTACACGGGGGTCGTTTTTGCCCTGGGCAACAAACAATGGCGTCTTGATCTTATCCGCATTCAATGCCGGCGAAGTGGCCGCAAACTGTGCGCTGTCGGTCTTCGGATTCCCGACCATCTCATACATCATGTCGAGCATAGGCTTCCAGTAGGGGGGAATGGTCTTCAAGAAGGTAAAGAGATTTGATACCCCAACGTAATCAACCCCGGCCGCATAGAGATCGGGTTCGCGTACCAGCCCCTGGAGTGTGGCATACCCGCCATAGCTTCCGCCATAGATGGCAATCTTTTTTGCATCGGCAATGCCCTTGGTGATGAGCCACTGGGTCCCGTCGGTGATATCATTCTGCATGGTCAGACCCCACTCCTTGAACGATTTTTCCCAGAAGGCTTTTCCGAACCCGGTTGATCCCCTAAAGTTCATTTGGAGGACTGCATATCCTCGGTTGGCCAAAAATTGAACCTCCGGATTGAAATACCAGCCGTCGCGCGCCCAGGGTCCGCCATGGGGGTTCACCACAACAGGTATATCCTTCGCGGTTTCCATTGTATATCCGTTCGGCAGGGTCAGGTATCCCTGTATCTTTACACTGTCACGTGCGGTGTATTCGACAGGGATCATTTCAGCCAACTCCTCCTCCTTCAGCCAGGGGGCAATATCGGCCACCTTCTGCAGGGTGTCCCTGGTGCGGTCGTAAACCCAGTATCCTCCCATAGAACGGTCGCTGTAAGCACGGATCATGAATTTATCTTCGGCACGGGTCATGGAGGTGATGTTGAAGACATAATTCCCCAGTTTGGACTGTATTTTTTCAAACATCTTCTTCCCCTCTTCATCAAAAAAGTAACGCTCCTGCTTCCATGACTCAAAGTTGGCGCTGATCAGCGTTTTTTTGGCCCGTGACCAGCTCAGGTCACTTACATCATAATCCTTGTTTTCGTAGAGCATCTCGATCTCCTTGCCATTTGCAATATCAAAGATCACCACGGCGCTTTTATCACGGCCGAGGTTCGATGTGGCATACACATTCTTGTTGTCGAAGGTGAACAGGAGCGGCGAAAGGCTCTCCTTGAAATTGGTGGTCAGTACCGGCTTGAACTTGTCCGTTTCTTTTTCACGGTAGAGCAACTGGGTATTCACCCCATCCACGATGGCGGTGGCTGCACGGAGCTTTCCGGCATGGTCAAGCATCCATCCCTGGATATTTCCAGGGTTCTCAGCCAGCATGGTCATTTTGCCCGTCACGATGTTCAGGCGATAGGGATCAAATACCTCGGGGTTGCGTTTATTGAGGCCAATGATCAGCTCATCAGGAAAGTCGTAAAGATCGTCGATGATTTCAGTCCGTACCTTTGGAAAATCGGTGAAGCACTGCAGGTTCGACCCGTCGATGTTCACGCCGTACAGTTTGAAATTTTCGTCGCCTCCGGTATCCTTAAGAAACACGATGCGTGTCGGATTCTTCCAGAAATAACCTGCAATATCCCGGTCCTTCTCGGTAGTGAGCTGAATGGCCTTTTCCGTCCCGATCTCCTGGACAAAAATATTCAGCCTCTTTTCATAGGGCGCCATGTAGGAAAAGAATTTCCCGTCGGGGGAAATCTGGTAGCGTGATTTTTCAGGATTCTTAAAGAAATCCTCCAATGGAATTTGTCTTGCCTGCATGGGTTTTTTAGATTTACATCCCCCCATCAGAAGGGCAGTAATGACTAATCCTCCAATAAGGAGGTACAATAGTGTTTTCGTTCTCATAAAGGTTTTATTTTAATACAATAATAGAAAACAATCACGAAACCTTTGTGGTTTTTCGATCATCCTCTTTCATTTATCTGTGAATTCATCGATTATCCTGATAAAAAATCACATACCTTTGATAACCAGATGAAAATATATTTCATGGTTTGTCGTTATTTTACGATGATCCATGATACCGGGCGCATGGAAATGGTCTCGAGTACCAATCCCCGGGTATACTAAATTTTGCATTGTGGATATATATCTCAGAAAAAGGCGCTGGAAACTGATCCTATTTGCCTTTGCCATTCTCATCGTAGCCGCATCCCTCTATTATACCAACATCCTGGTCCATGAGATCCGCAAGGATGAAAGGAGAAACGTGGAGATCTGGGCCGATGCGATCCATCAGAAAGCCGACCTCGTAAACTTTACAAACGACCTTTTCGAGAAGATCAAAAACGAAGAACGCAAAAGGGTCTCCATCGTGGCTGAGGCCCAGCGCCGCATTTTTAAAGCCACATCCAATGAAGACCTGAATTTCTTCCTCAGCATCATCGGTGAAAACAACACCATCCCGGTGATTGTGACCGACGAAACAGGGATGATCATGAATGCCCGGAACATCAGCATCGATCCCGGAAAGATCCTTGAAGGGGATCTGAAAAAGGAATTCTCGGTCTATCCGCCAATCATCGTCACCTATTACCTCAACAAAAAGATCTATCTCTATTACAAGGATTCCAACATCTTCGCCCAGCTGAAAAAGGGGCTGGATGGCCTGATCCGTTCATTCTTCTCCGAGGTGGTGCTCAACTCTGCCTCGGTTCCGGTCATCATTACCGACAGTACCGGGAAAAATGTGTACCAGTCGGGAAACATTCCCCGCAATAAACTGCATGATAAGGCCTGGGTAGCCCATACCCTGCAATCGATGGCCTCTCAGAATACCCCGATCAGGGTTGATGTGGCCAACACCGGGGTTCATTATATTTATTACCAGGATTCATTCCTGCTCACCCAGTTGAAGTATTACCCGGTGGTACAGCTGGGGGTCATTTTCGTTTTCCTCGTGATTGCCTACCTGCTTTTTAGTTATGCCCGTAAATCGGAACAAAACCAGGTGTGGGTGGGCATGGCCAAGGAGACTGCCCATCAGCTTGGCACCCCGCTCTCTTCGATGGTGGCGTGGATGGAATTGTTAAAACTGAAGGGACTTGACCAGGAGACCATCCGCGAAATTGAAAAGGATGTTCAGCGGCTGGAGACCATCACCGACCGCTTTTCGAAAATCGGTTCCGCAGCAAAACTCGAAAGGACCAACATTGTTGCCGTGATTCACGACACAGTGAGCTATATCCGTTCAAGGGTCTCCGCGAAGGTCAATTTCGACATCAAACCCGGTTTGGACCGTGAGATAATGATCCCCCTGAACCTCCACCTGTTCGAATGGGTCATTGAAAATCTGTGCAAAAATGCGGTGGATGCCATGGAGGGCAATGGACAGGTGAACATTGATATTACCGAGGATATAGACCACATTCACATCGACATCGGCGATAGCGGCAAAGGCATCCCCAAGTCGCGTTTTAAGACCATCTTCAGGCCGGGCTATACCAGTAAGGCCCGCGGGTGGGGGCTGGGACTGACCCTCACCAAACGGATCGTGGAGAACTACCATTCAGGCAAGATCTTTGTAAAATCCTCGGTCCTGAACAAGGGGACCACCTTTCGCATTATCCTGAAAAAATAGCCTCTTGGCCGGAATCTACATCCATATTCCTTTCTGCTGGCGCAAATGCCATTACTGTAACTTCTTTTCCCTGGCTTCACAAAAGCTCAGGGACCCGTTTCTTCCGGCACTGAAAAAGGAGGTCGCCCTCACCCGTGGTTATCTTGCAGGCGAACCGGTGAATACGATCTATTTCGGCGGCGGAACCCCATCGGTCTATGATCCCATGGCACTGCAGAAGATCATTGACCTGGTCGACACTGACCGGGCTGGAACTCCTTCTTTAAGGGAAATAACCCTGGAGATCAACCCCGATGACGTCACACCGGCTTACATTGGACAGTTGCGGCAAACCTCCTTCAACAGGTTCAGTATCGGTATTCAGTCCTTTTTTGATGAGGATCTTGCCTATCTGAATCGTTCGCACTCCGCAGCCCAGGCCATCGGGGCAGTCAGGGAATTTCAGAAGTCAGGATTTGAGAACCTCAGCATCGACCTGATCTATGGAATCCCATCCTCCGCACGCGACCGGTGGCAAAAGAATCTCGACGTGGCCTTTGAACTGGGCGTGCCCCATATTTCAGCCTACGCTTTGACTGTTGAAGCCAGAACCCCTTTGGCCTGGATGATCAGCAACCACCGGTCGGCGCCAATCAGTGATGAACTGCAGGCAGAACAGTTCAGCATGCTCATGAAAAAAACAAAGGAAGAGGGATATCTGCAGTACGAAATTTCCAACTTCTGCAAACCGGGCCGCCAGGCCATTCACAACACCAGCTACTGGAAGGGAATTTCCTATCTTGGGCTCGGACCGTCGGCCCACAGCTTTAACGGAACATCCAGGCGATGGAACATCTCAAACCTGTCGGAATATATCAGTGGAATGACCAGGGGTGAATGTGTATATGAAGAAGAGATACTAACCACGGCCCAGAGATACAACGAATATGTGATGACTTCGCTGCGTACGATGTGGGGATGCGATGAAAAACGGATTTTAGGTTTTGGAATTACGATTTACGATTTTTTCAAGAAGAATGTTTCACCAATCATCGCAAAAGGTTTGCTGCTGGAGCATTCAGGGGTTTATCTCCTAACCGATGAGGGAAAACTGTTTGCCGACCGGATCGCCAGTGAACTGTTTATGACCGGTTGATTCATCCCATTACCCGGAAACCGCTATCTGTCAAACCGAAGGAAGGTTCCCAGCGGCAATTTTCTCTTTCCCTTGTCCTCAAAGTAAAACTCCCCGGCCTGAACCCCGGGGATTTCCCCGAACCGGGTTTTAACCAGACTTTCGGGAATCAGCGGCGAAAATCCCATGGAATATAAACTCAACACGAAGAAACCATGCTCCGGCTCGAGCAATTCCTTGCAAAGGGCCAGCATTTCGTCGATTGAATCTTCAAGGATCCATTTTTCACCATCAGGGCCCCTCCCATAAGCAGGCGGATCAAGGATGATCCCGTCGTAGCGGTTGCCCCGTTTTACCTCACGGCGCACAAAATTCATGGCATCCTCCACCACCCACCGGATGTTTTCAAGATTGCTGGCCGACATCATCTCCTTGGCCCAGGAAATAACCGGCTTAACGGAATCGACGTGCACTACATCGGCGCCGGCTGCCTTGGCTGCAAGTGAGGAGCCCCCCGTGTAGGCGAAGAGGTTAAGAATACGTGATGCGTGATGCGTGACGCGTGAGGGATCAGGTATAAGGGAAGAAGGATCCTGGGCTTTGATTTTCGACCGCCGGGTTACCAGGTCGTAGATATAGTCCCAGTTGATGGCCTGCTCGGGAAATACACCGATATGACCGAATGCGGTAAGGCCGAGCCTGAAGTTCAGGTTCATTTGTTTGTACTTGTACCCAATGATCCATTGGTCGGGCATCTTGGGCTTTTTGGTCCACGATCCGCGTTCGTTTTCTTCGCCGGGTTTCTTGCCCTTTTGGCGAACATACCGGGCATGCGAAATTCTTTCCCACTCGCTTTCGGGCATCGATTTCTGCCATACGGCCTGGGGTTCCGGGCGGATCAGGATGTATTTTCCGAATCGTTCCAGCTTTTCCCTGTTGCCGGTATCAATCAACTCATATTCGGTCCAGCTGTTTGTTGTAAGAATTTCCATATTCAGCGTAAAACTATTCTGTTCGCAAAGATAATCAATTGAACTGCCTTTCTTTGATTAATTACTGGGAAACAGAATTGTTCCCTCCAAAACTGAAGACTTAAACCTGTGACTTTTAATCCCGCCGGTAATGACTGGTGGTTATTTGAAAGGCCTCACTGTTCGAATACTTCGGGGTAAACCCAAAATCACATGCTGCCCTCGAGGAGCTGAAGGTGAAATCGCTGCAGGTGTAAAGCACGGCAAAGCGGCTGAATTTGGGATTGTACTTTTTTATCGGGCGAAGGAGCAGTGCAGAAAATTCAGCAAGAGCACCCATCGCATAGGCCAATCTCCTGGGGATCCATATATTCTTCGGCCGGATGCGGTAACCGGCTCCCTCTACGATGGCATCGAAAAATTTGAAAAAGTTGGAGGGCGGTCCATCCGTAATGAAAAAGACCTTTCCTGCTGCAGCTGTGTTTCCATCCATCAGGGCCTTCAATGCCTGCAGATGTGCCAGGGCAATGTTTCCCACGAACACGTGCTGCGACCGGGAGGTGCCGTCTCCCAGGCGCACATAAAATGCACCCTTGGCCATATCGATAAGGGAACCTATATGGAACGGGTCTCCGGGCCCGTAAATATCGGCAGGCCGCAGGACCAGGGTAGTCAGATAGGATGGAAAACCCGCAGGAAAATCCCTGTGATTGCTGGCAGATAACAAGTTCCCGTTGGCCTTTATAACGAGCTTTTCCGCAAGGCATTTGCTCCGGCAATACATGTTGGGGTGGACAGCCGGATAGGGAATGGATTCATCAATATCAACCAGGGACTTCCCTGCATAAATGGCATCGAGCGAACTGGTGTAAATAAGTTGTTTTACTCCCGTTTTAAGGCAGGCTGCGATCACATTTTTTGTCCCGGTAAAGTTTATGGCGTATACCACCTCCTCCGGCTTGGTGCCCCAGTCAACAATGGCTGCAGCATGAATTACAGCATCTGTCCCCTTGCAGGCCTTTAAAACCGCCGCCTCGTCCCGGATATCGCCTACCACCATCTCGATCCGTTGATCCGTGGGTCCGTCATACGCATTCAGATCAAAAATCCGCAGCAGGGAAAAATCAACCGGTGACCCGGCCGACAGGAGCTCCTTTACAATGGCCCGACCGAGAAAGCCCGAACCGCCGGTCAGTAAAATGGAACATTGGGGATGTAAATTGCTCGAGTTTGATGCTTCCATAGCCTTGTTTCACAGATGAGGTGCAAAAGTAAAAGGAAAGATTTACAGAATACCTGTGGAGATCCCCTTTTTATTTTAGGAAATTTGATACTTTTGATCCCCATGATGAAAGAGATATACATTATCGGCGGGATGAATGAAGAAACTTACCAGGCTTTCACTGACCGGATGCTGGCCACAGCCGAAGAAGTTGCTTCCGTTTATCATCCCGGAAAACTTTGGATCACCCTCACCGAATCCCCGCCTCCCCTTGTTTCAATTATCCCTTTTAAACGGGGCAAACTGGCTGCATTTTCCCTGTTAAGAAAAGAGGGGGAGGGGAAAGAGTGTTCATTACTGACCTCTATGGCCGGGTTCCGTTTTGCCTCCCGGGTTGAGGAGGCGATACCGGTGAACTATGCGAGGAACTGGCCCTGTGGCACAGTGACTCCGGGCATCTGCATGCTCACGCTCTTCCGTTCACGGAAAGACATCTCACAGGATGTTTTTATCGACCGCTGGCATAACAGCCACACACCCTTGTCACTCAGGATCCATCCGCTGTGGCACTATAACCGCAACGTGGTAACTGCCCCGCTCGGATCAGGAGAGTCCGGCTGGGACGGCATCGTGGAGGAGCATTTTAAAATGCGCAAGGATCTTCTGAATCCATTCCGGTTTTTTGGCAACCCCCTGGTGATCCTTCCCAGGATGATCGAAGTTTACCACGATACCAATTCATTCCTTGATTACAAAACCATCGAACCCTGGCTGGTTAGGGAATACCATATTTCTTAACTTTTATTATCATTTAACCGTTCTGCTAAACTTCATACCATGGCCATGAGTTTTTTTCCAAAAATTGTACGGTTCTTCGAACTGTTCAAACAACAGAATGATATCCTGGTCGATACTTCGCAAACCCTGTATGATTTATTTGACGATTACACCAATATCTCAGTAAAGTGCAGTAAGATCATAAAGAATGAATATACAGGAAACGATATCTCAAAAGAGATTGCCAAACAGCTATCGCTCACCTTCATCACTCCCATCGACCGAGAAGACATCCATGCCATCAACATGGCACATGAAAATGCGTTGAATTCAATGCGGGCCATATCTGCACGGATCGGACTCTATCATTTCGATCATGTCACACCGGGGGCAAAGGAGCTGATCCATAAACTGAAGTTAATGTTCGGATCCATTTCTCTGATGCTCGTCCAGCTTAGCAAACGGAAAGAGGTTGAAGAACAGGCTGAAAAGGTGAAGGAGCTGAAAATTGAAGCCGACATGCTGCTGCTGCTTTCACTGGGCGAAAATTATGAATGCCCAAATGAAAACACCCTTGATCTTTTGGAAATAATCAAATGGTCTCATATTTTCGACCGGATTGAAGAGGCCCTTGCCAATGCCGAAATTTTAGCCAATACCATCGAAGGAATAAGCCTGAAAAATGCCTGATATACCCCTCCTCCTTATCCTGATCATTCTCATCGCTGTTGTGTTTGATTATACCAATGGCGTTCATGACAGCGCCAATGCCATTGCCACCATTGTTTCCACTAAGGTGTTGTCGCCGAAAGCTGCGGTCATGATGGCAGCCTCCCTGAACCTTGTCGGCGCTTTTATTGGCACCCACGTGGCCTCAACCATCGGGAAAGGAATTGTAAATCCTGAGATCATCGCCGGCTGCCAGACCCTCATCCTGGCCGCCCTGATGGGGGCCATCCTTTGGAACCTGATTACCTGGTACCTGGGACTTCCCTCTTCCTCATCCCATGCCCTGGTCGGAGGACTCATCGGAGCAGCGATTGCATACAAGGGTTGGGATACGCTGCAATATGGTTCCATCATTGATAAGATCATCCTGCCGCTGTTTCTTTCCCCGCTATCCGGATTTATCGGAGGATACCTTCTGATGCTGGCAACTGCCTGGATCACCTGTAAACTGAATCCCCGTAAAATGAATAAACTCTTCAGGCGGTTGCAGGTGATCGCTGCTGGATTCATGGCCATGTCGCATGGCAGCAACGACGGGCAAAAAACAATGGGGATCATCACCCTGGCCCTGTTTCTATTTCATCAGATACCAACCATCGATGTTCCGTTGTGGGTCAAACTAATCTGTGCTTTGGCCATGGCCGCAGGAACAGCCAATGGTGGATGGAAAATCATCAAGACGATGGGGAAAAAGATCTTCAAGATGGGTCCCATACATGGTTTCGCCGCCGAAACTTCATCTTCAATCGTAATTATATCAGCCTCCATGCTTGGAGCTCCTATCAGCACAACCCATGTTTTTTCCGCTTCTATTCTGGGTGTTGGATCTTCAAAGCGGTTTTCAGCTGTGAAGTGGGGTGTTGCCGGGAATATGGTGGTCGCATGGGTTCTCACCCTGCCTGCCTCCGCCCTCGTCGGTATGGTCTGCTTTTATCTGATCGATCTTGTTTTATGAGATAAAAAGATGGCAGAAGGTCTATTGTAACAACAGGTTGCTATTTTTTGAAATTCTTAGCCCGGTTTCCACCCAGAAATCCCCAACCTCCGCTGCCAATCATGAAACCAAAGGCATACCATGCCCCGTTGTTGTTCTGGGCAAATACCGACACATCCTCCCTCCAGAGCATCGCGATCAGATCGATGGGAGCTATGATCCCATGCCACAACCCGCCCCAGAAACCATAGGTGTGACCCTTGAGACATTCGGTTACCAGTTCTTTATTCGCACATCCAGAAAGGACCAGGACAACAGCCAGGAACAGAAGGGTGATACCTGCTCCCCTGAAAATAATTGACTTTTTCATGGTTTACGTATTTAGGGCATGCAAGGTAAAAATAAAAATCCCATCTTCGCAACAACAAAAACAATGATGTAATGAAATACGCCGTACTGAAAAAGCAGAACAATTCGAAGATGTGTTTTGTTTGCGGGTTGAAAAATGATTTCGGCCTTCACGCCTCGTTTTACGAAACCGAAGCCAATGAACTGGTTGCACTCATCAACCCTTCGGAACAGCACCAGGGTTACCCGGGTCGCCTGCACGGCGGCGTTGCAGCAGCCATCCTCGACGAAACCATCGGCCGTGCCATCTGCAACGGAAAGGAGGAAACCATATGGAGCGTTACGCTTGAGCTGACCACAAAATTCCGGAAACCGATCCCGCTTGGCCGGGAATTACGGATCGTCGGTCGTGTGATTCGCGAAGGTGTTCGCTTTTATGAAGGCTCCGGGGAGATTGTCCTTCCAGATGGAGAGATTGCCGTCTCCGCCACCGGGAAATTCATGAAGATCCACTTCGACCCGGTTTCCCCAGACCAGTTAAATGACATCGACTGGTTCAATGTGGAGAACTCCGGCGACCCAGGCGAAATTGAGATTCCGGGATGACTTATTACTCCACCAGCACCCTCAACAGAAGTATATTTTTCCCGTCGGCATAGGTGTAATCAACACTTTTACACCGTCCGGTAATCAGTTTTAATCCGATGTCATCCTCCCCGGGGTGTTCCTTCAGCGGATTCACCTGGGCCCCGGTGCTAGCGCACTGTATCTCCACGGTTCCCTCCTTTTCGGAGTATGACAGACTGAGCTGAATATCTGAAAAGTTGTGCTGGAGGCATAAAACCTCCTCGGCAATAAGCTGGACATAAGCGGTAACCCGTTTCGAAAGGATGTGTTTCTCACAAAAGGCGGCCATCTCTCCCTGCATGGCATACAGGTCGTAATCGCTGCTGGTGACTTTAAGATGCAGGCTGCGCACGCGGTTGATGAATGCTTTGGTCTTTTCCTTCTGTGGATTATCAAAGATCTGCTGCGGGGGTCCCTCTTCGTAAATCAGCCCCTCATCCATATAAAAGACCCTGGTCGACATGTTACGCACAAATTCCATTTCGTGCGAAACAATGATCATCGTCATCCCCTCCCGCGAAAGGCGTCGGATCACCGCCAGAACCTCGCTCACCATGGTAGGGTCGAGGGCCGAAGTCGGCTCATCGAACAGCAGGATCTCGGGTTCCATGGCCATGCAGCGTGCAAGGGCTACCCGCTGCTTCTGTCCGCCCGAAAGTTCATCAGGATAACTGTCCCTCTTTTCGGCCAGTCCAACCAGCTTCAGCAGTTCACTGGCCCTCCGGTCAGCCTCCTCCTTGTTCTTCCCGAGCAGTTTGATTGGCCCGATGGTAAGGTTTTCAAGAACCGAAAGATGAGCATACAGGTTGAACGACTGGAAAACCATCCCCATCCGCTGTCGTACCTTCGGAACATTGGTATGTTTGTCAAGAAGCGGGATGTCATCAATAAAAATACTTCCGCCCGTTGGGGTTTCCAGCAGATTCAGGCAGCGCAGGAATGTGCTTTTTCCGGTTCCCGAAGGGCCTATCACGGAGATGATCTCCCCTTTGCTGATGTCGGCACTGATATCCTTAAGGACAACCAGCGAACCATAATGTTTTGATAGATTTCTTACCTTGATCATTGCCCACCCTCCTCTCTTTTTTTCAAGCGTTTACTCTTTGGATCCACCGAAATTTCAATCAGCCCTAAAGCCCAGGTAAGCAGCCATGCGATCAGCAAATAGAGGATCGCCACCATGAAAAGGGGAAAAAAAGCATCGAAGGTGCGGCTGCGGATGATGTCGCCTGCCTTGGTCAGGTCCTGCACGGCAATGTAGCCCACAATCGAGGTCATCTTGATAAGTGAAATAAACTCCCCTTTGTAAACGGGGAGTATGTGCCGCAGTGCCTGCGGGATAATGATGTAAACGGATGTCTGGATCTTTGTGAAACCCCCGGCAATGGCCGCTTCGCGCTGCCCCTTGTCGATGCTTTCGATCGAAGTCCTGAACATCTCTGAAACATAGGCGCCAAAGTTCAATCCAAATGCGATCACTGCCACGATCACGGGATTGATGTTCACCGAGGCGAACATGACATAATAGATGATCATCAGCAATACAAGCACCGGCGTGCCGCGGAGCAGCGAAATATAGATCTTCGCCGTGTCGGAAAGGAGCCTTTTTTTCGACATCCGCATATAGCAGACAAGTCCGCCGATCATCGTTCCAAGCAAAGCGGCCAGCACCGAAATAAGCAAGGTGACCTTGAGCCCGTTGAGGATATGGAGGTATCTTTTCTCCAAGATGATGTTGTTATAAAAACTGTTTGAAATGGTCTTGAAAATCGACACATCACCGGTATCCTCTATGGGCCGGTCATCGGTGGCCGTTAACGATACAGGCCTGGCAATGTTCCCCTTCTTTGCGATCACGCTTACGCCCGATTCATAATAGGGATCGGAAAAATCAATCTGTTTTTTCCGCTCTTCCGTGACCATCATGGAACTGGTGATGATGTCGATTTTATTTGTTGAAATGGAGGCGATCAGGCTTCCGAACTGGAGATCGACGGGAACAAACTCTTTTCCGATGTATACTGCAAACCGCTGCGACTGTTCGATATCAAAACCCGCCAGCTGGCCATCCTTGACAATGGTGAAGGGCATGCCGATATCGCTCACCACTCCGACTTTCAGCTGACCGTTGACATTCGTGCTTTTAATCACGGGCATCTCTGTAACACCCTTGTCCATCCAGCGGCTGACCATATCCTGATAAACCCCGTTGGCCCTGATCTCCTTCTGGAACCTGTTGAACTGACTTCGCAGTGAGTCGCTGCTCTTATTGAACCCAGCGGCAATCGGTACAGTAAAAACATTCTGGGCCAGGATCCCAAGCTCCTTGTTTTTACTGAAAATACCCTTCAGGGAGGTATGATCGAAAAAGGCGACATCCACCTTGTCAGAACTCAGGGCAAACAGAAGATCTGATAAATTCGGATATTGAAGGATCGCTGCAGCGGGATATGTTTTGGTGGCATAGGCATCGTGAACGCTCCCCAGGAGAACCCCGATACGTTTATTCCTGATATCATCGATCCTCTTTAACTTGACGGTGGAGGCTTCAGAAGCGGAAGCCCTGGTGTCCTTTACAATGGCTGCAATGCCGCTCTTATAATAACTTTGGGAAAACAATACACTCTTGGCCCTTTCCTCGGTGATGGAGAGACCAGCCCCGATCATATCCACCTTTCCTGCAATCAGCGCCGGGATCATGGCCCCGAATTCCATATCGACAACCTCCAGCCGCTTGCCCAGTTTCTTCGCAATATACGAGGCAAACTCAATGTCAAACCCGACAATATTCTTATTGGCGTCGTAATAGGATATGGGTTCGGTGACGGCTGCCGTACCGAATTTCAACACACCGTTCTCCCCGCTGAATTGTATCCCGGGCATGGGGGCCGGGTTGCCCTTTTCAGGAAGCCACCTTTTGGTCATCTCATCATAGGTGCCATTGGCCTTTATCTCGGCAAGCACCCCGTCAATGGCATTTTTCAGCAAGGTGTCCTGTAACCTTACGGAAAATCCGTACTGGTCATCATAAAGCAGCTCGGGCAGCACAACCAGCCCCTCATTCTTGGCCGCGATGTTTTTCAAAACAGGCAGGTCATATACGGCTGCATCCGCCTTCCCGTCCTTCACGGCCAGGGCGCAGTCAAGCACACCGTTGTAGTATTCGATGATGGCATCCGGGTACTTTTTCATTACAAACTGATCGGCAGCTGTCCCGGTGGGAACGGCAAAGGTCTTGCCGCCCTTCAGCATCTGCAGTCCGGTGATCTGGGATTCTTTTTCACCGCATCCGCCAAGCGTAAGGACGACAAAGAGAGACACCCAAGTAACAAGGCTTTTTATTTTATCCATGTCCCAAAATTAAAAAGATTTAGGAAGAAAAATTATGATTTTTCCCGTCCTTTGCACCCATGCCACTCTACCTCGCCTCACTCAATTCAGGAAGCAATGGGAACTGTTACTATATCGGTAACGGGGCGGAGGCCGTAATGATCGATGCCGGTATCTCATGCCGCGAAACGGAACGAAGGATGATGCGTCTGGGTTTGCCCATCCGCAATGTCAGGGCGATCTTCATCACCCACGAACATACTGATCACACACGGGGGGCCGAGGTACTCTCGCGGAAATACGGGATCCCTGTTTACATTACCGGGGCTACCTACCGGAGCAGCAGGCTGAACCTCGATCCTGAGACCATGAGACCCTTTGCGGCCGGGTCGCCGGTGCATATAGGCGGACTGCGCGTGAATCCATTCCCAAAATGGCACGATGCCTCGGAACCCCATAGTTTCACGATAAGTGCGGGCGGACTCACCGCAGGCGTTTTCACCGATATAGGAACAGCCTGCGAACAGGTGGCGCACCATCTTAAACAGTGTCATGCTGCTTTCCTGGAGGCAAACTATGACGAGGGGATGCTCGATCGGGGGCGTTACCCCCTGTCCCTCAAGCGGCGTATCCGGGGCGCAGAAGGTCACCTTTCGAATGTTCAGGCGCTGGATCTCTTTATCACACACCGGTCTCCCTTGATGCAACTTCTGATACTTTCCCATCTTTCGGCCGAAAATAACCACCCACAGCTCGTCCATGACCTCTTCAGCCACCATGCAAACGGCACCCAAATAGTTGTTGCTTCCCGTTTTGAAGAGACTGAATTGTTTTGTATTCAGGATTAGATACTTATAACTAATTCTTCAGAAGTACAAAAATTGTCCGTATCTTGTAAAAATATCGACAATGGTATGTGGTAAAACAATCGGAAAATGAAAAAAGACACGCTGGAGTACAGGATGATGCAGGAGAGGCAACGGTTGAAAATTCCCGATTCGAAAATGTTGTCAGGATCACTTACAGGAAAATATCCCATCTCGCTCGATGGCGGAAGAACAACCATTTTTATTTCTGATAAAACCAAGGAACAGGAAATAAGATTAAGGTATGAATCGCGGATGGGAAATAAACTGATGGTCTCTTTTAACAAACCTAAATAATTGCGGCTTATCGCCGCATTTTCCCTATTTGATCAGAATGCGATACTCGAAAGGCTGCAGTGCGACCTGGCTGCCGAGGGTGATCGCTGCACCGGTGGAGGCATTAAGCCAGGCCGTGTTTTGAAGATCTGACGGAACATTAAAGTTTTTCACTGCATTTCGTGTATTGACGATTACAAGTATTTCATCATTGGATGCTTTTCTCTTAAACCCTGCAATGTCATTATCGGCATAGGAAATCAAATCCCCGGTTCTCAGGGCAGGATGCGTGGCGCGAAAGTTCATGAGCCAACTGTACTCCTTGCACATGCCCGGATTGGTAGTCCAGTCGATGGGTGAACGGCTGAAGAAGGGTAGTTTGACTGCACAGCCAACCTCCTGCCCGTTGTAGATCAGTGGCACTCCTCCCATAAAGGCAGTTATGACAAAGGCCGACATGGAGGCCTCTTTCCCTCCAAACAAACCCAGGGGAGTATCGTCCCAGGCGCATTCATCGTGATTGGAGGTAAAGCGAAGTTTATGTGAGCCTGCCGGGATGGCGTTGTATTCGTTCAGATGGGTCTGAAAATACCCGCTGGCCGGTTGATTGTTCTTAAAGACGTTTTTACTCTTGTTGAAAAAATCCCATCCGAAATTCATTGAAAATCCGGCAGTAAAATGATCGGCACGCGCACCTTCGGCCAACAGGATGATTTTCCGGTTGGGGAGTTTTTTCAGGGTATCAATCGCCTGTTTCCAGAAATCAAAAGGGATAAAGTCAGCAGCATCGCAGCGGTACCCGTCAATATTTGCCTTCTGGATCCAGTATTTCAGGCATTTGATCATCTCCAGCCGCATGTCGGGATTGTCAAAATTGAGATCCGCCACATCCTGCCAGTTCGTCCCCGCCGGATGAATGATGTTCCCATTCCCGTCCTGCGTATACCACGATTTGTTTTGAATCCAGGGATTGTCCCAGGATGTATGGTTGGCGGCCCAATCCAGTATGACCGCTATTTTCCGTTTATGGGCCTCTCTCACCAGGGTTCGTAAATCCTCAAGGGTCCCGTACTCGGGGTTGACCTCACGGTAATTTCTGATACAGTAGGGTGAATTTACGGTTTTGATAACCCCGATCGGGTTGATTGGCATCAGCCAGATCACATTCACCCCCAGGGCGCTGATGGAGTCCAGCCGCGGTAAGATCCCTGCAAAATTGCCCGATGTGCTGAAGGCCCGCTCATTGATCTCATACATCGTGATGTCCGGGATTTCAGGCACCGTGGTGAATGGAGATTCATACTGGGCAGTATCTGCCGGAAGGGTGTTCTCGGTTATGGGCTCGGTTTCCTTCTTGCTGCAACTGCTGATGATGATCAGTAAAAGCGCAAATATGGCGAGCAGGGATATTCTTTGTTTCATCGGGACAAAGGTAGGTGATTATTTTCACCAGCAGCCTGCAAATACGTTGAGGTGATCCCGAAACGGATAAAGAGCTAATTGGTTTGCTGTTCACAATAATCACTGCCCCGAATCGTTGATCCGCCATTGATGCCCTCGTAGTTGATTTTCAGGCTGCCGTTTTTTGTCGTACCAACAGCCGTCATTGAAACGAAGGTACCGGAAAGAACCGGGACGGTAATGGTCCATGGCAGCTGCGGATTCTGAACAGTGACTGTTCCAAAATTGGTTACATAGCTTAAGTAGGCCATGGTCCCGTCGCCTGTTTGTGTTGCCGTGTAAACTATGTTCATCCCAACCGGCGGCTGGGATGCCGTTGTATTGAGATTACAGGTGATCTCATTTGCCGTCTTTTTACACCCGGTGTTGCTTACGAACGCAGCAAACAGGAAAATGATAAATAACAATTGCTTTTTCATCATGTTGGTTTTAAGGTTTGTCATAACTTATCAGCCGTCTACTTTTTATTCCTCTTTTTAAGCGACATTATCTTGAAAATAAACCCGAAGTTGGTGCTGATGTTGTTCCATACATACCGGGTGGTCCAGGTATTCGGGTTGTTATGCGGAGATTTAAGGTTATACCCGGTTTGCGAGATCACCCAATCCAGTGTGTAATAAAAGCCGAACCTTTCGTTGGTATCGAAATACAGGTTGTAACCCAATCCTATCACATTGTTGATGTAGGTGTTGGTTTCTGTCACAGGCAGTAGGTTTCCCCATCTGTCATAAATATCGTACGATCCCACAAACCGCAGGTACTGGAATGAATAATGAATGAAAAGGTTTTCCCTGCCGTAAACATTGAAAACATAGAATTTATACCCGGCCGTGGCACCAAGGCGCGGACTCACATTGTTACCGGTAAAATAGAGGGCATGAGCCGCCAGCTGATACAGCAGGCCTGCAGAAAACTCATGTCTCCCGGTCCGCACATAGGGGGCAAGATAAAAAACATTGATGTTCTCCTTAAGATAACTCGAATCGGCCGGGAAATTGGTAAATGCGCCGGCCGTAATACCAAACTCACTGTGAATGGAAGCCGATTGGGAATACAGGGTATTCGAAAGGATAAACAGGCACAGTGCGGTCAGCAATGCATTGTTCACCTCCGTCATCGGGGTGATCCGCTGCAACAGTTCAGGCATGATGCCGACGATAGGAAACCCTTTAACATCATTTCTTGAACGTGCCCGGGTTATGCTTAATTCTCCTTGTTTTGCTTTCCTTGCACTCATCGAAAAGGTTGCAGATCCCTGTGAATTTCTTTGTAAAGGATATCAAAAACAATACAAATATAAACTTTTCCCTTGAACTGTTTTCTTAATGCAACTATTTCAGCAGGATTAACTTTCTGAGGTGATTTTCCCGGCACAATGAACCATTTTGTACTTTTACCCGAACAAAAGCTAGCTGAAATGAAGAACAGCCTTTTTTTACTGGTAATGATTTTGGTTCTGCTGATATCAGCGGTGGCCCGGTCGCAGCAAAATGATTCCGTGTCCGCAGCAATCAGCTACGGGTCTAACCCGGCAGCCGGGAAATCCATCTTTTCCAGGGGTTTTAACATGTACTATGAGGTGTATGGAAAGGGGGAACCCCTCCTGCTTATCCATGGGAATGGCGGATCCATTGCCGCCATGGCAAACCAGATCCCCTGTTTTTCAAAATCCTGGAAAGTAATTGCAGCCGATAGCCGCTCTCAGGGCAGATCAACCGATCTGCAAGATTCACTTTCGTATGAAATGATGGCTGATGATTGCAACGCCCTGCTTGATTCATTGCACCTTGACTCAGTATGTGTGGTCGGATGGAGCGACGGGGGTATCATCGGGCTCCTCATGGCCATCAGGCATCCTGAAAAGGTAAAAAAACTGGCCATTACCGGCGCAAACATTCGCCCTGACACAACCGCTTTTTCCGCCAGGGACATTCAGTATATGAAGGATTTTGTGGTTCAGCTGCATCTGAAAGACTTGGACCGGAAGGGAAAAAACGACCTTAAACTCACCCAAATGATGATTGATGAACCCAATATTTCCAGGAATGCCCTTCAGCAGATCCATTGTCCTGTCCTGGTGATCGGCGGGGATCATGATATCATAAAAACCGAACATACCCTTGAAATTTTCCGCAGCATCCCCGGGGCATGTCTCTGGATTTTGCCGGGGTCGGGCCACGATACCTGCATCAGGTTCAAGGATGACTTCAACACGCAGGTCAAAAGATTCTTTCAAAAAAATTCGATTCAGTAACTGATCTTTTCCTGTCACGCGTCACGCATCACGTGTCACGATTTCTGCTGCCATTTTGTACCTTTGAAAAAAATTATTCCATGCGCAAACGAATCCTGATTTCCCTTGCAATCATTGTCGGATTGATTGTTCTTTTTGCCGGCTACTTCGGGCTCAGATTTTATCTTGGCGTCCGCAATATGACACCCACTGCAACCAGCCAGGTTAACGACTCGGTTTTTTGCATCAAAGATGGCTTCGTAAACGCCTACCTGCTTAAAGGGAGATTTGGCTACCTGATGATTGATGCGGGAATGGATGCCCAAAAGTTTAAAACTGAACTGGCCAAGCTGCGAATTCAACCCAACCAGGTCAACTGTATCCTGCTGACCCATACCGACAGCGATCACACCGGGGCCATAGGCCTTTTCCCTATGGCCCGGATCTATATGCACAAAGATGAAGTTCAGATGATCAATGGAGAAAACGGGAAGTTCCCGCTGGTCAGGTTCAAATGGAAATATGGGCCCTATACCCTCTTTGGCAGCAACGATTCCCTCAGGCTGGACGGTTTAAAAATAAAAGTATTCCATACCCCCGGTCATACCCCTGGGTCATGCTGTTTCCTTATAGGCAGCGATTACCTGGCAACGGGCGATAATCTGATTTACAAGGATGGGAAAATCATCCCTTTCGAAGATTTCTTCAACATGGATACAAAAACACAGGCTGTTGCCATTAAGATCCTGCCCGATCCTTCCACCCTGAAATACCTGCTTACCTCGCACCAGGGAGTGCTGCGGATAAAAAGCCACAGGACGAATAATAATTAATTCAATTGAGCAGGGAGGAGTGCCGCAGATAAAAATCGTCCTGGTTATATATAAATAAACAGGTGCCTTTCTCGATGGTTTCGATCACCGGTTTGATCAAATCGGGCGGCAGGGATGGACATCCGAAACTCCGGCCCAGCCTGCCGGTCTTCCTGATAAAATTCTCAGTAGCATAGGCAGCCCCGTGCATGATGATCTCCCGTTTCAGCGCATTGTCATTAAATCCTTTTTCCACCCCTTCAATGATGAGCGATAGTCCGACCGTAGCCCCCTTGGCAGGATTCCTGGTTATGTAAAATCCCAGGCTGCTTTTGCAGGAGCCTGATTTGTTTGAGAAATATTTTGCAAACTCCTCCCCGGTGTTCCGGCCATGGGCAACATAGGTGTTGAACAGGAGCTCCTTTTTTTTCAGATCAATCACATACAGCCGTTTATTTTTGCTCGACTGAGACAAGTCGGCAATGGTCAGAATGTCTGAATTCTGAAGCTTTCCAACGGCCTCCAGTTTTTTGTACCCCTTCAGGGCAAGCTGAAAAACTTCGTTCGATAAACCCTTTTCCGCCAGGTGCAAAGCAGCATAAATGTCGACTGTCCAGTCCTCAGTAACAACTGGTTTGTCAGCTTCAGCTTTGTTTATAATGGGAATCAGTAAAAACAGAAGGTACAAAAAAGGAATTTTCATCGTGTAAAGGTACGCATATATTTAATAATCTGCATGTTTATAATATCCTGTGTGACGAACTGCAACTGACAAACGTCAGAATCAACCGTTTCGTATCTTAGACGAATAATTCCTGGAGTATGCTCACCCGGTTTCTGGTTTTTACCTTCATTTTACTGCCCGTTTGGTCCGTCCGGGCGCAACACGGTGCACCGGCTAAAGCATCGGGTAAGCCAGTGCATGGGTCACCTAAAGTTGAGAGAACAGAGCTTATTGATTTTGCAAAACAATACCTGGGCACTCCTTATCGCAGGAGCAGTGTGAATCCAAAAAACGGTTTTGATTGTTCCGGATTCGTTTATTTTGTGTTTAAAAAATTCGATGTCAGCCTGCCCCGGAGCTCCCGGGAATACGAATCGCTCGGCACGGCCTTAAGACCTGAAAAGTTTAAAGCAGGGGATATCCTGGTATTTTATGGCTACAGGGACAGTTCATTTATTGGCCATATTGGGATCATATGCGAAGCGGATGGAATGAGATCCAGGTTTATCCATGCTTCATCAGGCAAGGCCTATGGTGTAACCATCAGCAACCTCGATTCAAAAGGATACAAACGGCGCTTTTACAAATGCATTGATGTGATCGGAAAGCGTTGACGTGTTTGTTATTTTTCTTCCATCAGCAATTCGCTCAGCCGCTCATCCATCCCGTAAATATCTTCATAAAAGTTGATATCCCCCTGCAGATCCACCCAGGCGGTCAGGTAGCCGATATAAACGGGTATCTTGTTTTTCAGGGTATAGGTGCTCTCTGAACCGGCATGCATCGCCGCATCAATCTTTGCCGGGGTCCATTTCGGGTCATCCTTCAGGATCTCCACCGCCAGATCCCTGGATTTTTCAACACGGATGCAGCCATGGCTGAAGGCCCTGCGCTCCCTGGCGAAAAGGCTTTTGGCCGGGGTATCGTGCATGTAAATATCATCGGCATTCGGAAAGATGAACTTGATCAGCCCCAGCGAATTATTTTTCCCCGGTTTCTGGCGTACCTGTCCATTGTTCCATTCCATGTTATGCGATTCCAGATAATTTTTATTTCTGGCCATCCCCGGTTTAACCTCCTTTTTAATGATGCTCTGCGGCAGGTTCCAGTAGGGACTGAACACGATATAACTCAGCTTCCCGCTGAAAATAACGGTTTTTGTCACATCTTTCCCCACGATGACCGCAGATTCGAATTCGCTTTTCCCATTGCGGAACAGGTTCAGTTTGTAGGAGGGAATATTGACAACAATGTATTCTTTTGCCCTGGCAAATCCGGGGGAAATCCACCTGCAACGCTCCATGTTGACAATGATCTTTTTTATCCGTTCGCTGATGGGAACATTCATCTCCCGGATGAGTTTCGGGGTGATGAATTTGCCGGGGTTATATCCGTTACGTTTCTGATACTTTTTTACTCCTTCCATCAGTTCGGGGTCGTATGTGCTGCTCCCGTTGTCAAGCTTCATATCGCCGGTGATGAAGAGCCGCTGCCTGATCTGGCGTATCGTCCATGCCGTATCGCCCGGCTTGTAAGCCTTTAACTTCAGTGCCAGGTCAATGGGGTTCCACCCTCCCTTCTGTTCAATCACCCGGTAGCGTTTCAGCACATCCCGCAGTTTGTAATACTGACCCGACAACACACTGTCGTCGCGTGTGAGCAATTCCGGATCAACCATCACCGAATCAAGCATGCCGGCATAAGAGACCTGTTTTCGCGGCAGCAACCAGCCAATGGCTTTCGTTGAATCTTCCGGGATCCCCTTGTATACATTTTCAGCATAGAAGAAATACAGGTTGGTCAGCATGAGTTCGGTCTCGGTTTGTGTCATGGTGTTTTCCGTATTGTTATCAAAAACACCGTCTGCCTTCTCCTGGTAAGGGAACTTTGCAGATACGCCCTCTGTGCTCAGTTCGTTGACTTTGCCGTACAGGGTTTGGCCAAACTCCACCACTCCCCGTGCATCATACCAGATGCGGTTATAGTGATGCTGACGGTATACTCCCGCTACATCCTTCTGGTATTTGTTCAATGCCGGATACGACTGGTAGAATGTGACCACCAGGTTGCTGTCAAAGGGCAAATTGCTGTGCTGGTTTATGGCCCCGCGCAGATGGTCCCCGCCGGTTGCCCGGGATCTCTTCCCCTTGAAATTACAGGATCCAACTCCAATGGCCAAAACCAAAATAAATACCGGAAACAGTATATGTATTTTTCTCATCCAAGGGAATTTAAAGGATCAAACTTTTCACGCATAAAACAAAAATCACGGCAGTAACTGCGGCTCCGTTTTACCCAGCAGGATCGTTTCCGACGAAGGCCGCACGATCCCTATATTCTCATTCCGTCCCTGGAGGATAAATCTCGGGTTTGGAAGATTCATTTCATCCACAGCCTGTTTGCAAAGTTGGCCGATCTCCCCGCCCTTTAACCTATTCCAGATCAGCCCCAGTTTCATTCCGGAGAACTGGGTCAGCATCTCAATGTCCCCGTCACTGTCGCCTCCGGCAAACAGGGGATCATGATTTTTACCGGGCTGGGTTTTGATCACCCGGTTGATGGCTTCAACCTTTCCGGCTCTCACAGTTTTGACCCAGCCTGCCTTATATTCGGGAATGATTTTTCCGTCGGCGCCGATGGCAAGTTCCATTCCGATCACATGATCGGTCGGCAGGTTGTAGCCGAAGGTCCCGATGCCCCCAAATACCTCGACCACCGGCTTATAACTGGCCGACACTATATACACCTCGATGCCGTGATCCCGGCAGGTTGTGATTAAGTTCTGCATCTCCGGAAAAACACGCAGTCCTGAGTTAAAGGAACATCTCACCCTCCCTGTCAGGGTTGTTAAACCGGCAGGCGACTCCAGGGTGTGGCGGCCGATCTGGTTGGCGAGTTCATACGAAATGGCCTCTTTAGCCATGGCCCTCACCTCTTCCACAGTAAAACCGGTGAACAGGTATAGCTCCCACATGTAGACATATTCCATCCCGATGCCCTTCGTGCCCATGTATCCATCGGCCAGGAACAGCATCCGGGCAACAAAGTCGTTATACCGGGGCGTCGCCTTGATCTCCTCCATGGTCATCGTCCCATTAAATCCCTTGTAATTATCCAGGATGAACTGGTAATCGTTCATCAGGTCACCATTGATGTCGGCCAGCCTGATACCCCTGTATTCGTCGGACAATCGCGTAATACCGTTGATGGTGTCCTTCAGCAGGCTTTTGAACTGTGCTACTGAACATTTAACCCGGAGATTGAACAGCTGGTAACGCATCAGGGCCTCCTCCACATCAAAATGGGCGCAGGTCTGGTCCCAGTCCAGGACAATGTAGGGAATTTCTCCTTCATGATAATACTTCCCACCGGTGCCGTTGTCTACGATCATTTGGTTCAATAAATGGTAGTTCCGCTCCGACCAGTTCAGCCTGTCGAGCGAATCGCCTGCCCGGGATTCGGTTTTTGAGCAGCCGGTAATAAGCTGGAAGAAAAGAAATATCGTTATGACTACGAGAGACTTGGGTAGTGTTTTCATGGTTGAAATATTTTGTTGTTATCGGGTTTCAGAATGAACAGTGTCACTTTACCCTTACTGCAAATTTAAAAAAATAAGATTCCCTTTAATCCTGAAATCCCACAAGTTGACACCTTTCCTGAAATTGTGTAACTTTCGGACAATTCCGGAACAAGAAATACTTGCACAAACTGTGGATATGTCGAGCACACGAAGCCTGATCCTTGCCTTTGTTTTACTTCAGCAACTCTGCCTGGCACAAACCATTAAAATCAGGGGAACGGTCAGGAACGAACTCTCCTCCAGGCCCATTTCCGAAGCCAACATCAGGGTATATGGCACAACCCAGGGTACCTCCACCGATAAAAACGGCAACTTTACCCTGGTGGTGACCAAATTGCCGGCTACGATCATTGTGAGCTGTATTGGCTACGATCGCGCCAGGTACGAAATCCTTGAGAGATCAGCCGCTCCGCTGGGGGTTATGCTTCGCCCCGTCACCTATGAATTGAAGGAGGTGGAAATATCCCCGGTGAACCATTCTGTGCTGTACCAGGATAGAACCTTTTCGGTGCTCGATTATGAACTGATGGGGGACAATGTCGTGATGCTTGTCTTCCGCAATGTAGCAAAACGGGCCGGGATGGTCATGCTCAGTCGGGGCGGCGACACCCTGGCTGTTGAAGACCTGCCTGAGCTCCCTCCGGACCTGCTTTGCAAAGATTTCCTTTCAAACGTGCACTATTATGCAAAAACAGGGAGGGCATTTCAATGTTCCTATGACCCGGAGCTTCACAGCCTCGATTTCCTCCACCCGATCTCCGTCGATTCACTTGAAAAGTATGTAAGGCCTTACCTGTTCCGGATTTCCGGCCGCCTCTATTTCCAGGAAAAGGTATTGGGCGGGTTCGGGACATCCATTGCCTATTTCAGCAAGGATCATGATAAGCAGTATATCAAAAACAGCCTGAATAATAAAAAAATATCGGAGTTCCTCGATGACCAGTCCTTCTATTACAAGTGGAACGGCGCACTTGGCACCTATGTTGACCCTTCCGATGACATTGAAAGCGAAACCAGGTTTGACTTTTCCATTTCACAATCAGAAGGAGGAGGATATGGCAAAAACGAAGCCCGGGCCCACCGGTTCGAATTCTACAACATGATCTTCCCGCTGATCAAACTCAATGAAGACAGCATGGCCTTCTTCAACTTCGGGAGTGACCTCATCGAAATACTCGATCCCGATGGCAAGCTGATCTCGGCTGTTCCCATCAGTTTTCACAAGGGATCAGTTGGAGTCAACCCCCTGGGGAAGAATGACCGCGCTGTAAATGATGGCTGGCGGTGGGGAACCAGGATCCTCGATGACGAAGCAACACACAGCCTGTATACGATGTTCCTGCGAAGCGGCATGGTGATGATCAGAAAAATCGATCTGAAAACCGGGAACCTGGACGAAGGGACTGTCATCCCCTTCCTCTTCCCCGAAAAAATCAAGATCTACAAGGGCGAAGCCTTTTTCCTTTGTAAGGAGAGCGGCATCACCGAAAACTGGAAACTTGTGAAATGCAGCATCCGATGAAATACCCTGCAATATTATTCCTCCTGCTACTTTGCGCTGTCTCCGCCTTTTCACAAACGATCATACAGGGCAAGGTCAGGGACTCAAAAACAAACGAAGAGCTGCCCTGGTGCAGCATCTCCGTCAAAGGGACCAAAAAAGGGGCCATCACCAACAGCGAAGGGACCTACGTGATATCTGTCAGCATACCGAAGGATACCCTGCTCTTATCCTATGTGGGATACAGATCCATCGAGGTCCCGTCGTCAGGGTTGTCCCGCAAAAACACTGTACTCATGGAAAGAACGGATATCCAGCTGGAAGAGGTCACCGTTCATGCCGACAACGATTACCTCTACGATATCCTTGAAAAGTGCAGGAAAAAACTACTGAAGGATAAGCGCTATCAAGAAGCCAAAGTCTTTTATGGCATTGAAACCCAAACGAATGAGCAGCCGATCGAAATGCTGGAATGCTATTATAACGGATACATGAAGGGATCTTCCATCGAAAGCCTGATCTTCCGCAACGGCAGGATAGGGCTGGCCGAACTGGACCAGCGCTATTTTCTAACCCTGAACTCTTCAAATTTTGACCCTGATCTAAACTGGTACCAGTAAGCAGAACAAAACGATACCACCTCTGGTAAATGGCTGGCATTGCATTGTTATAAGCGGGGTCTTTTG